>Ga0172367_10000914_pt1 | contig 44600 bp, 40 predicted proteins | sample Lak10m_FD_114542 | JGI IMG/M metagenome (GOLD analysis project Ga0172367, IMG submission 114542) | Freshwater microbial communities from Kabuno Bay, South-Kivu, Congo - kab_022012_10m | ecosystem: Environmental > Aquatic > Freshwater > Lake | place: Democratic Republic of the Congo: South-Kivu...
CCCAAGCTCTCAGCCCCCCCATCTCCCCCGCCCCCCCCCCCCGGGAGCGCCGGCACCCCTGCCGGCCTCGGGAAGCTAATCGTCCACCCCCGAGCCCCGACCCTTCTCACCTCCAAGCTCTCAGCCCTCCCTCGCCTCGCTTCATAGACCCCGTCCGTGAGGTTCCAGCTTCGAGGCAACCTAACCTTCAATCAACGCGCTTTGCTCGCCATCAACTTCTCGCGCGCCACCAAGTAAAGAAAACCCGTCAAGATCGCGAACGGGATCAACGACAACACATCCGAATTCGCGCCTTCGAAAAACGGGTTGTTCGCCGTCGCCCATTGCGTGATGCGCGTGTCGATCTTCTCCAAGCCTCCCGCCAAAAATGCGATCAAGATTCCCGCAATCGCGCCGCCCGCAATGTAACCCGACGCCAAGAGCACTCCCGGACTCTTATCGCTCTCCGCTTCCAATGTAGCCTCGTCGATCTTCGTATGCTTCAAGTCCGCCTTGCGCCGACGGTCCACAAGCCAACGAATTAATCCCCCGACAAAGATCGGGCTCGACGCCGCCAAAGGAAGATAAACCCCCACGGCAAAGGCCAAGGAAGGAATGCCTGACATCTCCAAAACCACCGCAATCATCACCCCAAACAGGACCAACCCCCAAGGCAGCTGACGATCAAGAATGCCTTTGATGATGTAGGACATGAGCGTCGCCTTCGGAGCCTCAAACTTCCGCACCTCCGTGCCGTCCGGCCGTTTCGTGTGCGATCCGTTGATTCCAGGATCCACCAGATACACCGCACTGCCTTGGTCATCTACCAGGTATTTTCCCGAAGGACCGCCCTGCAGATCCGTCTTGTGCCAGACGCGATAGCTCTTCGAATCATCCTTAGCTTGAGGACCCGCGACGACCTCCCGCTCCCCCAGCTTGGAGGCATCGGTCTTCAACCTGGGCGCAACGTCCCGAATCGGCACATACACCGTGGCCGTGTCGTTCAAACGAATCAAAATCGGACCCAACGCGATCGCCGACGCCAACGCCCCCACCAAGATCGCCACCTGCTGCAACCTCGGCGTTGCTCCGATCAAGTATCCCGTCTTGAGATCCTGTGAGGTCGTTCCGCCGTTCGACGACGCGATGCAGACGATAGCTCCCACCGACAGCGCCATGACGTAGTGCGTTCCACCCGTCCACCCCAGCACGAGGAAGATGAGGCACGTGAGCAGCAGCGTCGCCACCGTCATGCCAGAAATGGGGTTCGACGACGACCCGATCTCACCCGTCAACCGCGACGACACGGTGACAAACAAAAACCCGAAAACCACAATCAACAACGCGCCCAACAGATTCATGTGCAGGGTCGGTGCCACCACAATCGCCGCCAGTAACCCAACGATGCCAATCAGGACCAGCTTGATGGGTAGGTCCTGCTCGGTTCGCGGCACCTTCGCTGCGCCATCACCAGAGACTCGAAAATCTTTCAACCCCGCCTGAATCCCGTGCCAGATCGTCGGCAACGACCGGAACAAGCTGATGATCCCCCCGGCCGCTACCGCGCCCGCTCCGATGTAGAGAATGTAGGCACCCCGAATCTGGTTCGGAGACATCTGCCCGATCGGAATCGTTCCCGGTGCCAAGGCCGACGCGAGGCCTTCGCCAAAAAACTTGATCATCGGAATCAGAACCAAGTAGGCCAGCACCCCGCCTGCACACATGATGGATGCAATGCGCGGCCCAATGATATAGCCCACGCCGAGCAGCTCCGGAGAGATTTCGATACCTACCGACCCCGCTTTGAAAGGCGCTCCGAATACTTTCTGCGGCACATCTTTCCAGAGTCGGAACGCCACCATCATGGTCTTGTAGAGCAACCCCAAACCGAACCCGGTGAAGATATGGCTCGCCCCCACGCCGCTGCTCAAGCCAGCCGCTGCTGCCGCGCTCGCCTCCCCACGTGCGCTGGCCGAGGCCGCCGCCAAACACGACGGAGTCGCCCCCGCTCTCAGCACCGCCGCACACGCCGTACCTTCGGGATACTTCAGAATTCCATGCTCCTTCACGATCAGCGCTCGTCGCAATGGAATCATCATCAAGATTCCCAACAGCCCGCCCAACACCGCCACCAACGTCACTCGCATCACCTCGAGATCAAATCCCAAGATCAAAATTGCAGGCATCGTCACCCCGACACCAAACGCGATCGATTCGCCCGCCGACCCCGCCGTCTGCACAATGTTGTTCTCCAGAATCGTCGCATCACGCGCACCTGCCTTGGAAAAAAGGCGAAATAAGGCCAACGAAATCACAGCAACCGGAATCGAAGCGCTCACCGTGATGCCTACTTTGAGCACGAGGTAGAGCGACGACGCCCCGAAGATCATGCCCAAAAGCGTGCCCGCAATCAGCGCCCGTGGCGTCAACTCCGCCATTTTCGCCGTGGCCGGAATGAATGGCTCAAAGGTTTTGCCGCCCGTTTCAGCGCCCGTTTGCCCAGTCGCGTGAGTCATGTTGGACATCCTGTTGTAAGGGGTTCTAGAACCACGCCACCCTACCCAGCCCCGTGTCTCGCGAAAAGTGTTTTCCCGTTGAACTCGGGCACTAACGCTCTAGACTGCCGCAATCCCAATCCCAATCCCGCCCATGAATCGTCACCTGTGCCCCCTCGTAGGCCGTGTGCCCTCACACGGCACTGACAACCCAGCCCCCAGCCAGACCTCACGCGCCTTCACACTCATCGAACTGCTTGTAGTCATCGCCATCATCGCGATCCTCGCCAGCATGCTTCTCCCCGCGCTCGCACGGGCCAAAACCAAGGCGAACACCGCCCGGTGCCTCTCAAACCTTCGTCAAATCGGCCTCACGTTGATGATGTACACCAACGACAATAACGAGAAATTCCCTTACTCAGGCCGAGATTGGCCCCAAATGCCGTTCATCGATCTGCTCAAGTTGTTCAACCCCTACCTCAGCACCAATAGCTACGGGTTCTACAAATGCCCAGGCGACAAAGGCAAAGCATGGAACATCGAATGGACCATCAAAAATGGTTCCTCCTCCGGCATTCGAACGAACGATCTGCTCTTTCCTAATTCTTACTACTACTATCACCAGTTCTACCACGACGACACCCAGAGCCCCAAACTCACCGTTCGCTCCACCGCCGAAGTCGTTTCCCCCTCCAAGAAGGCCGTCATCTCCTGCTTCGCCGAACCCGAAAACGGGAACCTCGGAGATCGCAACCTCGCCCACGGAAAGGATGGCCTCCCCCTCCTCTTCGTCGATGGCCATTGCGAGTTCGCAAAGTACAAAAAACTCAACAAGACCTTGCCCTACGGCGAATACAACCTCGACTGGACCGTCAACGGTCTCAAAGGCACGGATCTCCAATAGCCTCACCCCGTCCCACCATGAACCAACGCCAATTTCTCCGAACCGCAGCCCTCGGCGCGCTCGCCGCACCCGCAGCTTTCTCGTCTGCCTCAGCCGCCACAGCCTCAGCGCCAACCCGCGTCCCCGTCATCGATACGCATACCCATTTTTACGATCCCTTCCGACCCGAGGGCGTCCCCTGGCCCGGAAAAGGGGAGACCTCCCTCTACCGCCGTGTCATGCCCTCAGGCTATCAAGCGATGGTTCAGCCACACGGTGTGGTGGGCACCGTCGTGGTCGAAGCCAGTCCGTGGCTCGAGGATAATCAATGGATTCTCGACCTCGCCGATCGCACCCCGTTCATCGTCGGGTTCGTCGGCAACCTGAGCCCCGGCGACCCTTCCTTCGCCGCTCATCTCAAACGGTTCTCAAAAAACCGTTTGTTCCGTGGCATCCGCATCGGCGATGAACGGTTGCGCAAGGGGCTTCAGGATACTCAGTTCATAGCCGACATGAAACGCCTGCGAGACGCCGACCTCGCCCTTGATGTGCTCGGCGGTCCGCCCATTCTTAGGCCCGTTGAAGAGTTGGCGACTGCGGTCCGCGGACTCCGTATCGTGGTGGATCATGTGGCCAATGTCCGTATCGACGGAAAAACACCACCCCTCAGCTGGCGCGAAGGCATGCGGGCCGTCGGTCAGCATTCGAACGTGTATTGCAAAGTGTCCGGCTTGGTGGAAGGCACCGGTCGACGCGACGGAACCGCGCCCGAAGATCACGAATTCTACACCCCCATTCTCGACGACATTTACCGAGCCTTTGGGCCGCGTCGACTGGTCTACGGCAGCAATTGGCCGGTGAGCGAGCCCTTCGCCTTTTATTCCACGGTCCAGAACATCGTGGCCGAATACTTTTCGAGGAAAGGTCGAGAAGCGTTAGAGGGCGTCTTCTCACGAAACGCCAAAGCAGCCTATCGCTGGGTCAAGCGCTAGGTCGGGACATCCGCTCGGGGTAGGGACGTCCCGCTGGGACGTCCGCGTCCCGCGAAGGCGGGACGCTCGGGAAGCCCAGAGTCACGTGGCCTCCGGAAATGGCCCCAAGTCGTAAACATGCGGTAAGAATTCAACGCGGAGACGGAGAGTAGCAAAGACGCAAGGCGGGGCAACGGAATCTCCAACCGCTGTAGGATGGCTCTACACACCAACGAGTGAGGCGTACACTCCATGGAAATAGAATCAATTCCTCTGCGCCACTGGCCCTTTGCGCCTTCGCGTTAAAACTCTTCTGACTTGTTACGGCTAAGCCGCATGACGCCAAGCCTCGTTCCGTCCGGCCGAGGGCCGGACGGGGACAGCCCAGCGGGCTGTCCCTACCCACTCCAAATGCTCGTTTCGCTAACCGTTGTGCCGGGAACGAGCACTTTGAACGCCCGACATCGAGCTTGGGCTTCGGCCAACTGCACCGGGCTGATCTTCCGCGCCAACTCGTCCCGATGCTGCATCGCACCCTCGTGGCCTTGGGAGGCCGCAAGGCTATGCCACTTGTAGGCCTCAGCGAAATCCTGCCGAACAACCTCTCCGCTCTCACACCGCAAACCCAAGTTGAACTGGGCATCCGCATACCCGCGGTCCCCCGCCTTCTGAAACCATTTCAAACCCTCAACCGGATTGCGCACAACGCCCCGCCCGACCTCAAACATCACGCCCAATTGGTTCTGCGCCGCCGAGTAGCCTTGCATGGCGGCTTTCTGGATGAGCCGCGCTCCTTCGGCTTCGTCCCTCGGGGTTCCGATACCCTCCTGATGACAGACCCCAAGCTGATGCAACGCCCCGGGGTGGCCCCGTTTGGATGCGAGCGCGAAATACTCCACCGCCCGCGCCGGATCACGGCTCACGATCTCGCCTTCCATCAAAATCAAACCGAGCTGGAATTGCGCCGCCGCATGCTTTTTCTCGGCCGCCTTCAAAAACCAGCCGTAGGCCTCGGTGCCCTGCTGCGGCAGCCCTTTGCCATCCAAACATAGCTTTCCCACCTTGTATTCGGCCTTGCTCAACCCCTGCCTCGCCGCCATCACATAAAATCGCGCCGCCTCCGAGACGTCCGCTGTCGTTCCATACCCACGTTCGTAACAATACCCCACGCTAAACGCCGCCTCCGCGTGCTCTTGTGCCGCCGCTTTCTTGAACCACTTCAGCCCCTCAATCGGGTTCTTCGCAAAGACCACTCCAATCTGATACATCACCCCCAACTCATACTGCGCCCCAGCATGCCCGCCCTCCGCTGCCTTCGTGAACCACGCAATCGCCAACCGCGCATCCTGTGTTCCAATCACTCCCTTCTTATGACAAAGCCCAAGTTGATACTGCGCCGACATCACCTGCTGCTCCGCCGCTTTCGTCAACCAACTCATCGCCTCCGCCGGATTCCGCACGACACCACGCCCCTCCAAAAGCATCAACCCGAGCCGATACTGAGCTTCCCCAACGCCCTTCTCCGCAGCCATGCGGTAATACTTGACCGCACGCTCAGGCATCGACGGCCCAGCAACTCCTTGCTCAATCAAGGTCGCAAATTTTAAACAGGCCGTCGCCACCCCGCGATCCGCCGCAACGCCATACCACTTTGCAGCCAACGCAAGGTCCGTCACGACCCCACGCCCGTTCTCAAAAACACTGGCCACTTGGTATTGCGTCGGTCCATCCCCACGCTCCGCCGCTTTCCCCAACCACATCGCCGCCTCCACCGGATCCGCCGTCGTCCCCACTCCCATCGCCAAAGCCATCCCGAGCTTCATCTGAGCCGATGGGTCACCCTGCTTCGCTTGAACCAAATAACGCGCCCGAACATCCATCTGCGCCGACGTCGATCCTACCACTCCGTCCCGAGAAATCATGATGGTGCCCTCGACCGGTTCCACCCCGCCACCTAGACTCTCCGTCTCAAGCTCCGCGAGTGAACTCGAAGGTTTCACCGTCGAGGGCCCTGTCGATTTCGCCCCGACGCTCGTCGAAGCCGGAACCGAAACGGGAGCGGGAACCGCCACCTCGGCTGCCGGTTGCGCTTCGGTCGACGGAGTCGCGGCTCCTGGGGCGGATGGGATCACTTCCGTATCAGCTCCACCCAGTAAACTTTTGATAACAGACTTAAAAATCATGCAAATTCCTAAAACCTACTCTACCACCAAAGGGACCTAGCCCAGAGTAGGCATTTTCTGGCCAACTCGCAAGCCACGACTCAAGAACTCACGAACGCCCCACGCAAAATCGTCACAAGGCAACCCTCGTTTAGAGCTTCCCGCCAAGATCGCGTTTCGACACGCTAACCAACGATGAAACGCGCCATCACCGACGATCATCAACTCGAACTGATCCCTCAGACCCCAATCCAAGCACCTCGCCCCAAGAAGGCTCCCTTGCCCCCGCCGCCGCCGGTCGCCACCTCCCCCGACGTGCCCTTTGGCGACATCCTAGCCGCATTCAGTTTTAATGGTGCGCCCACCCTCTGCACCGAATCCGTAGGCAAGAGTTTCCAGGGCGAAACCATTCGCGTGCCAGCCTACGTCAACGAGTTCTGGACCGCCCGCCAGCGCCAAGGCAACTCACTCCACGAAATCTCCTATCGCGCCTGCTTCAAACCCCAGTTGCCTCGGTTCTTCATCGAACGACTCACCCAACCCGGGGAAATCGTTCACGACCCGTTCATGGGTCGCGGCACCACCCTCATCGAAGCCGCGCTCCTCGGCCGCATCCCTTCCGGCTGCGACATCAATCCTCTCAGCATTCGACTCGCCCGACCCCGTATCCGCCCGCCCTCGCTTGACCAAATCAAAACCCGCCTCGCCACGATCAATTTCCAAGCCGCCGACCCCGCTTCCACCAACGAAGATCTCTTGGTGTTTTATCACCCCGAGACCCTGCGCGAAATCTCAGCCCTCCGCCGATACCTTCTCGAACGGCAAACGGCTGGCACCCTCGACACGGTCGATGAATGGATCTTCATGGTCGCTCTCAATCGTCTCACAGGCCATTCGAACGGCTTCTTCTCGGTCTATACCCTACCTCCCAATCAAGCCGTCTCAGTCAAATCTCAACGCCGAATCAACGAGCGTCGCAATCAAATCCCTGAACGTCGCGATGTCCCAAGCATCATCCTCAAAAAGTCTCGAATCCTCCTCTCGGAATGCGACGCAGCGCTGCGAGCGACTCTCGCCTATGTCGCCCCACGCTCCCAATTGCTCGCCGCTCCCGCATCCGCCACTCCCTCCATCCCCGACGGCTCCGTCTCTCTGGTCGTGACCTCACCCCCGTTCCTCGATATCGTCCAATATGCCACCGATAACTGGCTCCGAGGTTGGTTTGCGGGGATCGATCCTTCCACTGTTAAGATCACCATGTCGACAAAGGTCGCCGAATGGCAGACGGAAATGACCGCCGTCTTTAAAGAACTCGCACGGATCCTCCGCCCCCTCGGTCACGTGGCTTTCGAGGTGGGCGAAGTTCGCAGCAAATCGATTCGACTCGAAGAAGCCGTGCTGCCCTGCGGCCTAGCCGCCGGGCTCAAGCCGATCCTCGTCATGATCAACGCCCAAGAGTTCACCAAGACCGCCAATTGCTGGGGGGTCGATAACAATAGCTCCGGAACCAACACCAACCGCATCGTGCTCTTCCAAAAACCCAACCCATCCGCTGAACGAGGGTAGGGACCTCCCGCCCTTGTCCGGCCTAAGCCCTCCCCCCCAAAGCCACCCCACACCACGCTCCCTACTCCACGACCCGAGAGCCATAGCCCCAACTCCGCTCCACCTTCGTGCCCATCCCCGTAACCATCCCATTCCCCACGCCCACGCCCGGTCTGGATCTTGAAGCCCTGCGCATCCAAGCCCGCACCCTGGCTTCCCAAGGCGTGTTCGTCGGTACGTCCTCCTGGAAGTATCCGGGATGGCGAGGTCTGCTCTACGATTTCAACCGCTATGTTTATCGCGGTAAGTTCTCCGAAACCCGCTTCGAACGACAGTGCCTCACCGAATACAGCGAAGTGCTCAAAACCGTGTGTGTCGATGCGGCCTATTACAAATATCCCGACCCCAAATCCCTTCGAAACCTCGCCGCTCAAGTTCCAACGGACTTCCTTTTCGGTTTCAAAGTGACCGACGAAATCACGCTCAAGCGTTTCCCGAACCTACCCCGCTTCGGCCCCAGAGCGGGCCAAGCGAATCCACACTTTCTGGATGCGACGCGCTTCATCGACGCCTTCCTGGGGCCCTGCGATCAAATCCGGTCACAAGTCGGTGTGCTCATGTTCGAATTCTCGCACTTTCACCCTTCCGACTTCGCCCGCGGCCGTGACTTCGTCGCCGCCCTCGACTCTTTTCTCGCACGACTTCCGACCGAATGGCCCTACGGAGTCGAGATCCGAAACCGAAGCTTCCTGCATCCCGACTATTTCGCCGTGCTCCGGGCACATGGGGTAACCCACGTGCTGAACAGCTGGGAAGGCATGCCACCCATCCACGAACAGTCCGACATGCCGGGTGTTTTCACCACACCCGATCGGATCGTCGCCCGGTTTCTGCTGCGACCCGGACGAGCCTACGCCCAGGCAGTCGAAATGTTCAGTCCCTATTGTGAAGTCCGCGACCCCTACCCCGAAGCCCGGGCCACCGGGGCTCAACTCATCCGCAAAACCAACCAAAACCCATCCCCCAACAAACGAACCCTGCTGTTCGTAAACAATCGGCTCGAAGGAAACGCACTCCACACCCTCCAAGCCATGATTGAACAATCCAAACACCGATAGCCTCGGACTCGCTCATCCGCCACCGCGCTCCAGAAGGTAGGGACGTCCCGCCCTTTGTCCGACCGAAGCCAGAGCGAAGGCGGATGGGACGTCCCCGTCCGGCGACAGCCGGATGGAACGAGGCGAAGAGTCTCAAGACCGCCGGGCCGAAGCCAACGCGACAGCCGGACGGAACCCCGCCGAGTGTCTCCAAACGCTTTTAGCGCTGTCGCGAGCCAGAGAGATTTCGTGGACAGGCTGCGGGCACACGTCTAACGTCACAATAAGCGGCGCTCGATTGGATCCTCGCAATTTGAATCCCCTGCGGCCCGCCCCAATTTCTATGAACTTTCGTCAGTCTTTGAGCGCTCTCGTAGCCCTCTACAGCCTCTTTTGCCTCGCGCCATCGGGCCTCGCGGCAGACCCCAGCCCACCTCTCGGCGTGGGCACGGTCGTCGGTGAAAACGTCAACGTCCGTGGACGTGCCACCCTCGCTAGCGAGATCATAACCCGCGTTCAACGTGGCGAAAAAGTGACCGTGCTCGAAGAGGTCACGCTCTCAAAACCCAAACCCGACGAACCCACCCAATGGTACCGCATCGCCCTCCCCCCAAACACTCCCGTTTGGGTCCACGGCGATTTTCTCGACGACGCCAAATCCACCAAACGACGCCTGAACCTGCGCGGTGGCCCAGGCGAGAATTACAGCATTCTGGGTCGTCTCGAAAAAGGGACCGCAGTGAAAGAGATCCGTCGCAAGGAAGAATGGGTCGAAATTGAAACCCCGTCCGATTCCTACGCTTTCGTCGCGGCCGACCTCGTCGAATTCATCGGCTCGTTCGTCGCCCGCGCCAACAACGCGGAGAGCAGCGCCACCCCTCCAGCAGCCTCAACCCCCGCCACCGCTCCCGCATCGGTCGCTCCACCAACCGAGAAACCCACCGAAACACCGATCACCCTCGTGGCCGACGAAAAGGTCGCCCGCTCTCCCGTGGTTCCAGAGGCCCCCGCCCTGACCGTCGTCGAAGTCAAAGTCGACCCGCCCGTCGTGGCCGCCGCCCCACCCTCAACACCGGTTCCGGTCATTCCATCCATCGTGGCGCAGACAGCCCCAACTTCCGTCGCCGCCCCAGCTCCGTCCCCGAGCACTCCCGCTCCCACAGCCCCACCCCTCGTCGCCACGGCCGTGCCTGCTCCGAGTCCCAGTTCGGCGTCCGGGCTCACTCCTATCGTGGGCTCCCAGCCTGCCGATGCCTCATCCGGCTCAGAAAAACCCACCCGCCGCCTCGTCGCCCGTGAAGGTCTCATCTCCGGAACCCTCTTCAACAGCATCCAAGCTCCCACCTACTTCGGCTTGCGCACACTCCAAGACGGTCGGCTCATCAATTACCTCCACGCCGGCAAACTAGGCCTCAAACTAGAAGCCTACAAAGGCCGGAAGGTGCTCATTACAGGCGAAGAATTCATCGACAAACGCTGGCCCCGAATCCCCGTCCTAGAACTCGAAAGCATCGAAGCCAGCCCCTAGATCCAGCACCCCCCCTCGGTAGGGACGGTGCGACCCTCGTCCCGCCGAAGCCCAAGCGAAGGCGGATGCGCCGTCCCCGGACGGCCCAAGCCCAACCGCCACAAGTCGCCCCCCAAACGGAGCGCGGACATTCCTGTCCGCTCGGGAAGGCTTCCCCGCCAAGGTGCGCGGCATTTATGCCGCTTCAACGCACGAAGTTCCATCGCCCCCGAACCACCGGATACGCTCGCTTATCGACAACTGAAGCGGCGTGAACGCCGCACTCCCGCACAAGCACTCCGGTTCCGCGAATCACGACAGAGGCACTACAAGACCCTCCGCCTCAGCTAAGTCTTTTTGCTTCCCATCGAAGGTGAGAAACTGAGTCGCACCCAGATGCAGGGCCGTCGCCACATGAAGAATGTCAAATCCCCGGCAGCCTTCCGTCCACGTGTATTGAGCAGACAAACGTTCCGCAATACTGGCTACATCTGCCCAATCAACGGGAACGATGACAAGGGCTCCCGAAACAAGGTCGATTTGCAACTGTGCAAGCGCCGCCTGAGCCGTATACCGATCATATCCCCTGGTCGGATCTTTCAGATGAAAATAGGCCTGCCAACGGACGGATTGCTTAAACTCAAACAGGAGTGGCGAGGCGACATGCAAGGGCTCCGGCATCCCGGCGAAATGGGCTGCCGCTTGAGCCGAGTTCGCCTGTTTCCGATAGATCGCACACAAAAATGAGGTGTCAGGATAGGCGATCATCCCTCCTCACCCTCTCGCTCCGCAGCCCGCATAGACTCAACTTCCTCCATCGAGAACACTCGATCACCCCACACCTCCTGAAGCCGGGCCATGATGTCAGGCTTGGGCGCAGGCGTTGCCGCCGACACCTCCGCAAGGCCTGTCAGCAACGCGAAAGCACGCCCACGTTTGATGATTTGCACGGTCTCACCATGCTCAATCCACGAGGAGATCCGACGGAAATTGTTCCGAAGGTCGGCAACCGTTGCGGTTTTCATGATACAATATATCTATCACGGAGAACCGTCGGTCAATGAACTTCGAAGGAGCGCGGACATTCCTGTCCGCTCAGGAAAGCCTCCCCAGCCAGTCAGCCTCCCCACCAAGGTGCGCGGCATTCATGCCGCTTCAACACACGAAGTTCCATCGCCCCGACCGACCTGACACACTCCCTTTGCGTTTAAAAACCCTCCTTAATTGTTACGGCGTAGGGCAAGCGACTAATTCGCGAGGAAGGAGCCGACGATACCGGCGAGAAGTGAGACAACCAGAATCAAGCTGCAAAGCTTCCCGATGAGGGCCCACTTCTGCGGGACGATAAACGACAGGCCTGCGCAAAAAAACGCGATCCCAATGCTCAGTATCTGTCAGTGATGCGGGTGCGAGAAGACAGCGCGTCGTCGTTGAGGTCGGACATCTGGCCACTCGAGCACCCCGCAATACGATAGAATCAGAAACAAGCCGACCCCCGAGAGAACGGCACAGGGGGCGAGACGATTTTGCCACGAATGCTGTTCGGGTCGGCTCAAGCTTTGGGGGTGTCGGAAGGATCGCCTGAAGCCTTCTCCTTATTCTCCAGCCGCAGCGACATGCCGAAAAAAGCCCCACCTAAGCCAATCATCCACCCACCCGCGCCGATCGATTGGATGACTGATTTTTTCCCTTCCGAAAGTGCAAGGGCGATCATTGCAGCGCCCAGAACTAGGAACACGACGCCAATGATTCGAATGCGTTTGTATCTCTTCATGTCTTGGTTTTCCTTTGATGGTTGTCCGTAACAAAATGGCGACGTACCCTGCCATCATGAATCACCAACTGCGGCCGACAGCGGTGATGCGTGCGCATCCGATTGTTTGGACAGTATCGGTTTATTTCTTTGCTGTTTTTTGGGCCAGAAAGATTCCGAGGCCAGTGAAGCCACCGGCAAGGACCATTCCAAGCCAAACGCTTTCAAAAGGAATCAGCTTGCCAACACCAAGCCCTGCCCAGAATCCGAGCACTGCCCCGATCATAGCGGCAAGGCGCGGTTTCAGTCCGCTCGGTTCTGGATGATTTTTATCGTCCGTAATATCAGTCTTGGGAGTGTACAGTAAACATCGAATCTTACTCCAAAGAACAACGCAAGCCGGATTCTCACCACGACAGGGGAAACCATTGCTGCGCCGCGCTCCAAACCCATGCCTACGATTGGTCGCCGTTGCCACGAGCTTCGTGTTGCCGATGAGCGCGGGAACTGGCGGTTGATGTATCGGATCGATCCGGACGCCATCGTTGTGCTCGAAGTATTTTCAAAGACGACCCAGAAGACACCAGCGTCCGTGATTGAAACCTGCCGTTTGAGACTGAAGGAATACGAACATGCGTGCAAGTAAGCGAGAGCGACTCACTGCAAAAGGCTGGACGGTTGGGTCCACAGCCGAACTCTTGGACCTCGCGCCTGAGGAAGCGGCGCTGATTGAGCTGCGCCTGAAGCTGGCGGCCGGGCTGCGCAATAAACGTACTGTGCAGGGACTAACGCAGACAGCCCTGGCACGCGCAATGAAGTCAAGCCAATCCCGAGTCGCAAAGATGGAAGCCGGCGACCACACCGTGTCCTTGGATCTCTTGGTTAGGTCCTTGTTTGCTATGGGTACTTCCAATCGGGAACTTGCCTCAATGATTTCGCGCCGCTAGCTCATCTAGAATACGAGCCCCCCAAACGGAGCGCGGAGATTCCTCCCCGCTCCGGAAAGCCTCGCCGCCAACCGCCCCCCCCTCGCCAAGGAGCGCGGCATTCATGCCGCTTCAACACACGAAGTTCCATCGCCCCCCGGACCACCGAACACGCTCGATCAACGACCACTGAAACCGCGTGAACGCCGCGCTCCGCGTTACAGCCCTTCGCCCCGAAGCAAGCGAGTTTTAGATCCCAGCTCGTGTTGCGTTGATGCTGGCTCCTCCAGCCAATGTCGCGTCCGTAACAGGATCTCCACATCTCTTGCAGCTCCGCCTGATGCTGCGATGTGACTGGGCAACCATATAGTGGTGGCATTGGGAACGCTCAACGCCCGGTCGGCTGCAGCAATCTCCAACAAACTACCTGACCCGTTCGACCGCCCAGAGGGGCGGCTCTGCAGCGCATGTTGGCCACGTCTCAGGAATCATCATGGTCAGTCAGATCTTCATTTCAATGCGGGCCGACCGTGAAACGAGCTTCCGAAAAATCCACCACATCCGAGATCGAGGCGTGTGGAGACGGTTCGCGTGGAGCGACTTGTTCGGCGATCAAACCTCCACATAGTGCGCGACAGCCGACGGTTCTGGAGGCCGGATGCCGTCCTCACGAAGCCCCTCTAGATGAAACTCCACCGCCTCCCGGATCAACATCTCGGCTTCGGGAAGCGTCTCTCCAACCGCTACACAACCCGGCAGATCCGGCACATACGCACCGTACCCCGTCTCACTCTTCTCGATGATGACTGCGTATTTCATGGTCTCACTTCCAACCAGCTTGCTTGAGGATACTGTCTAACGTCCGTGTGGGAATATCCAAATGAGCATGGCCAGACACCGTAACACGCCGATCTGGAAAACTGGCATGAAAAAACTGCCGATGGCTCCCCCGCTGGCGCCGCATCACCCACCCTTCTTCGTGCAATCTGGCCAATACCTCCCGAACTTTCACGCCCCCACATTGCCGAGGCCATGAAGCTCGTTCGAGAAACCGAACGAGCTCAGCGACTCGGCACGCGGGATGCCACGATCGCAACCGCGACGCTCACGCCGCGTTAGGCTCTGCAGCGTCGGTTAGGGGTTGCGGCCTTTCGGAGTTGGGTTCATGAAAGGAGGCGCATAAAGCAGGGCAAGCTCGGCACTGGTCGGTGTCCTGTGTCCAAGATGCTTGCAGGTGATGCGGTGTCTGGCAAAAGCCGAAAGGCGCTGGAGGAACTGGTTACGTTCGATCTCCAGGGCGTCGAGCGAAGCCATGAGTTGTTGTATGCTCGCGTCGCGACGGCTGGCGTAACCGAAACGGCTGCCCAGCCGCTCGGCTGTAGCGGTGTAAGACTGGCTGGTGAGGAAGGCGAAACACATGATGCAGTCGCCGAAAGCGTGGGCGCGACGCGACGGAGGTGCTGATGAGTTGCGCGCTTTCCGGGCCCGCGATTGGAAGTTGGCTCCCATCTGGTCATCGTTCGTTACAGGAGGCGCGTAGCAGCGCGTAACGCCGGAACTCAGTGACCCGGCCGAAAAGAGTCAAATGTCGCTTTCCCGCTCCGACAGGCGAAGCCTGCAAACAAGCCGTCGCAGTAACGAGCGCTTGTCCTGCCATAGCTCCAAGCGAAGGCGGATGAGCTCTATCGACCGACCTGCCGGACGGGTTTAACCCTCCAACGCCTACTCAGAGGGCGTCGACGTGAAACGGCGGACCTCGGAGACCCCAAGACCAGCGCTAACCGGCGTTGCCTGGAGCACTTGGTTTGGTCTGCGTTTTTTTCTGATACCAATCCTTCCATCGTGAAAAGGACCGAGCACCCTCGCCGGATGGCTGTCCAAGCAGGATGTTCTCGACGCTGATATCTTCGTCAAGTTCTGGCCAATGAATGCCATGTCCTGCTCCGATCAACTCCCAGACAGCGCAGTGTTGCGGTAACCCATGGGAAAGACGTGGGTACCAAGAAATGGGAACGCCCACGACCCGCCCGTCGGATAGCGAAACACTGAGCGTATCCTCGCTAATCTGCACTCCAAGGGCAGTGGGATTACTGGCCAATGTCGAAGTATTCATTCCAACTATCCATCAAACGGGTCTCGTTTTCTTCCGTGATGCTCTCGACCCGACGTAACTCTGCACCGGAAAACCCACGATTCCAAGCCAAACGCACGGGCGAAAGCCAAAACTTTGCCTCCGCTGCACGCAGGGGATTTGTTGTTGCACCGCAGCTTCCATAATGAGACGTTTCGTCCCTTTGCAAGCCCGATGAACGCCGAAATCATCCCTCCCGTCAGCTCCGCTGAGCTGATCGACGGACGTTCCATTGCCGAACAGGTCCACTCTGAGACCGAGGCCAGGGTCAAGGCCTTGCTTCAACGCGGAGTTCAACCTCGGCTCATCTTCGTTCGTGTCGGGGAAGATCCAGCCTCTCAGGTCTACGTCGGCATGAAGGAGAAAACCTCCCGTCGGCTGGGCATCGAAAGTCAGACTCACGTTCTCCCCAGCACGACACCGGAAGCCGACCTCCTCAAGTTGATCGATCAACTCAACGCCGATCCCTCCGTTCACGGCATTCTCATCCAAGCCCCTTTGCCCAAGCCAATCCGCGAAACCGTGGTCTTTGCTCACGTCCATCCCAACAAGGACGTCGACGGCTTTCATCCGGTCAACGTCGGCAAGCTCATGCTCGGCGACCCCTCGGGCTTCGTCCCCTGCACGCCGGCTGGGGTGCACGAGCTGCTCCTGCGCTCCAGATCCAATCCTTCGGGCAAAGAAGTGGTCATCCTAGGCCGCGGCAATATCGTCGGCAAACCCATGGCTGCCATCCTCATGCAGAAAGGTCGCGAGGCCAATGCCACCGTGACGATTTGCCACTCGGGCACCCGCGACGTCGGCGCCCATTGTCGGCGCGCCGATATCCTCATCGCCGCCATGGGCGTCGCTCAGTTCGTGACAGCGGATATGGTGAAACCCGGAGCCGTGGTTATGGATGTAGGCGTCAACCGCATCCCAGATCCCACCTCCAAAACCGGCACCCGGCTGGTAGGCGACGTGGATTTCGATGCCCTGCGGAAAGTCTGCTCCAAAATCACTCCCAACCCAGGTGGTGTCGGACCTATGACCATCGCCATGCTCATGCGTAACACGGTGCGCGCCGCCGAAATGGCCAGCGCCCCGAACTGACCTCGCTGCTCCCCCCGCATGTCATGGCTTGATTCCAATCGTCTTTCGGCGGAAAACAACAACGTTCAATCCAAACAACAGGCAGACCTGAAGCGAAAATACTGATATGCAACCAATGCGAATTCTTCCCGACCTGCAATGCTCCATCCTCTGCGAGGACGTGCGGCAGGAAGCCAGCGGCAATTTTATCCTCGTGGGCGTCGTCGGCATCGTCCGGGTCCCCCAAGTCCCCATCGCAGCCTTCAAACTCTGCGTGTTCAACCGATGGGCTTCCGGGGTCGGTAACTTTAACGAGGCCGTCCGCCTCGTGGCTCCCGATGGCAAGGTCATGCGCAACAGCACCGTTAAGTTCGCGTTGCAAGACTCCAGCCACCACGCCACCAACGTGTCCGTCTTCACCCAAGTGGAGTTCTCCTCCCCAGGCGTCCACTTTATCGAGGTGCTCGTCGATGATGTCATGAAGCTGCGTTACCCGCTTCCCTTGGTCGTCGTTCCTCCCCAAGGCGGCCAACAAGCCCCCGCTTGATCGTCTGAGTCTCTCCGGCAGGTAGGGACGTCGCCCAGCGACGTCCCTACCGCGCCGCTTCCGCCGCTGCGGCATAGCGTTTTTCCGCAACCTCTTATCACTCAAGTATGCGGATCATTGGCGGCTCGGCCGCACGAAGAAATCTCAAGGCACCCAAAGGTCTGGCCGTGCGCCCCACCCCCGACCTCGTACGCCAAGCCGTCTTCAACAGCCTCGGCGCACGGGTGCTCGATGCCGATGTTCTCGAGTTGTTCGGCGGCACCGGCGCGCTCAGCCTCGAATGCCTCAGCCGCGGAGCCAAACGCGCCGTGTGCGTCGAGTTGTCAAAACGGCATGCCGACGGAATCCGCGCCAATTTTGAAGCAGTCGGCCTCCCCGCACACTCGCTCTCCATCTGGGTCAAAGACGTCTTCGCAGCCGTCCCTGCGCTCGCGGCTTCAGCTGAACAATTCGACCTCATCCTAGCGGACCCTCCCTATGGCGAGAAAAACGTCGGCAAACGCTCCGAATCCGATGCCCAAAAGCTGCTCGATATCGAGACATTGCCTCGACTGCTCAAACCCGACGGGCTCTTTGTTCTCGGGCACGCCCGACGCGACCAACTGACCATCCCCCCGGCCTGGCACGAGATCAAATGCCTTAAACACGGCGATTCCCTCATGAAGTTCCTGCGCGCCGCCGCCCCCGAGAGCGCCGACATTCCTGCCGGCTCGGACCCAAGCCCAGCATCCTGAAGGTGGTCGGTGGTTTGGGAAGCCGAGTTGATGACGTAGCGATGCCGCAGCGCGACGTCTCTACATCACAACAAACGTAGGCTTGGCATTTTTTTCAGGACCCGACTAGGCTCACCCCATGTCCTTCGATGACACCGATTTCATCGACCGCGAATTTCAAGCGTCGTCTCAGCGCTCCGTTGTCGGCTCCCAAGCCCGAACGGCGCTCGACCGTACTCAACCCCTGAGCCCCGCCACCGCTCCCATGCAACGCCCTCCCACACGCGAGGAACTGGAATCGAAGGTCAGCGACGCCCATGCCAAGCTGGCCGAACTCAAGCGCGCGCAGGAGGAGTTGGAACGCGAACGCGCCGCCCTCGAAGAGTCACGTCGACGTCGCTCCGAGTTCCAGCAGGGCCGCGAGGAGATGCTTCAGCACCTGACACGTGGGATCGTCACCTTGGAAGAGCAAGAGATGGCAGCCCGCCAGGACGCCGAGCAAATCAGCAAGACCTTGGCGGGTTTGCGTGAGGCCTTCGAGAAAGTGCAGTCGATTCAGGAAGACCAGTGGTCCGCCGAAGTCTATACACGCGAACTCACCCGCGGTCTTACCGTCGTGGATAACGCCCGCATGGAGTGGAACACGGCCCGCATCAAATGGCCGAGGTTGAATGGTTCTTCGGAAACCCCCGCACCGCAGCTCGGATCGTCGACCTCTCGCACGTCGACCCAGGCGGGAAGCCCTTGGTGGCGCTCGGCTCATTTCATGGAACTGACCAAGCTCGGCTTGGCCTTTACCTGGCCGCTGCTGGTCGCTGGCACGGGCATCATCATCACGCTGCTCGTGCTCCTCGCCCGAAGATGAACCATCCCCCTGCCTTCGGGGCGCTCACCATGGGTCTGTTCAACAAGAAAACCGATCCGATCACCGAACGAGCGCGCAAGCTCGAAGCGGAGATCGCGGCGTTGGAATCCCAGATCCAGAAGCTCAGCGCGACCCCGACCGACCCCTCGCACGTTTCCCCAGCCTCCCGCCCTGGAAGTAGCCACACCTCATCGATCCGACCGAACCCCGCTCCGGTTAAACCCGCCGCTCCGGAAGCTCCCGTGTTCGAGAAGGTCAACCTCCAACGCGTCACTGCCCAGCCCGAGGTGCATGCCGCCGATAAATACAACGAGCTCGGTGTGCGTAAGTTCGATCTCGTCGGCGCATGGCGTCGGTTCTTGAGCCATTTCACCGGCCCGAGCGCACACAACCCGCAACTCATTAGCTACCTCGCTTCCGGGACCATCCAAGGCCTCCGACCTCTGCGCTACGAGAAACGGGTCGCTCGAAATCGCTTCGCCGCGCTGTTCACTCTCTTGGTGCTGACGCTCTGGGGCATCGCCTACGTCTTCTTCAAGCGCCGCTAAGCTCATGGGGTCGGAACCAACGGGTGCGGACGCCTACAAGCTTGTCCGATTGGCGAACGGGTCGATGAGCGTGCACTCGACCCTCGAACGCGAAACCTTCCACCCAGTCATCGGCCCCGCCGCAGAAGCCGAGGCTCTTTACGTCGGGCAAACGCGATTTCGCGAACGCCTCACCGCGCTCCCCCAAGACGAAGAGTTCGTCATCTGGGACGTCGGCCTCGGGGCCGCAGCCAACGTCGCCGCCGTGCTCCGAGCCGGGGCTCCGATCGCTTCCAAAGTCCGGGTTGTGAGTTTCGATAAAACCCCAGCACCCGCCTGGTTCGCACTCGAGAACTCCGCAGCGCTGGGTTATCTGGAGGGCTACACCGCACCGCTCCAAGAGCTCCTGAAAACCGTCCAAGCCAGCACCGATGGCGTGGGTTCGATCGCGTTCCAAAATGGGCGACAGCACGTCGACTGGACCCTCCGCGTCGCGGACTTCCCGACCTGGATCGCGGACCACCCACGGCTCGCGGCACCGCATCTAATTCTGTTCGATGCGTTCTCACCCGCCCGCAATCCTGAGATGTGGACACTGCGCGTGTTCCAGCACCTCCACGCCACGCTTTCCGAACAGCACCCCTGCCAGTTGCCGACCTACTCCCGAAGCACCTTGCTCCGGGTCTCGCTACTGGTCGCCGGCTTCTTTGTCGGTCGCGGCAAAGCGACCGGCGAAAAGGAGGAAACCACTATCGCCTCCAACTGCCGGGATCTCATTGAGTATCCGCTGGATCTCGAATGGCTCGGGCGCGCTCAACGTTCCACCAGCGCCGAACCGCTGCATGTGCCCATCTACCAGCAGCGCCCGTTAAGCCCAGCCACTCGCGAGCAGTTGCTCATGCATCCCCAATTCTTGAGCCTCGAACCCATCGGCCGTTCCGAAGTGGCCACCCCAAGCCTCTGATGCGATGAGCAGCTCCGACGCCAGCGTTCCCCTGCGCCGACTTCTCAAAGGTGAGTCCGGTCCCATACTGGCCCTCGCGCCGATGCAGGATGTCACGGATCTGCCGTTCTGGAGACTCATGTCCCGGCACGGCGGCCCAGATGTTTACTACACCGAATACTTTCGCGTTCACGCCACCTCAAACCTCGAGCGTCCCATTCTGGAGTCGTTGGTGAAAAATCCCACCGGCCGACCCGCCATCGCGCAGATGATCGGCAACGACATCCCTTCCCTCGTCCGCACCGCCAAAGAATTGCAGCATTATCCCGTCGCCGGCATCGACCTCAACCTCGGATGCCCCGCTCCAATCGTTTTCAAAAAATGCGCAGGCGGAGGCCTGCTCCGGGAGCTGAATCGTGTCGACTCCATCATGGGCGCTCTCCGCGATGTGGTCCACATCCCGTTCACGGTCAAGACGCGCATCGGGTTCGATTCCACGGTCGATTTCGATCGCATCCTCGACCTATGCGCCAAGCACGCTCCGGACCTCGTGACCGTGCACGCACGAACCGTCGCACAGATGTATCGAAGCCCGGTGCTTTACGAATGCATCGAACGCGCTGCGGCGCGTCTTCCGATGCCGGTGTTGGCCAACGGCGATGTCGATTCCGCCCAAAAAGCGTTGTGGACTCTCCAATCCACGGGTGCCGAAGGCCTGATGATCGGGCGTGGTGCGATTCGTAACCCTTGGATTTTCCAACAAATCCGCGCCGCCCTCGCCAACACCACGCCCTGGATCCCAAACGGTCACGACGTTCTACGCTACATCCGCGAACTCTACGAAGAGGTCAAACCACCCGTGATCCGCGAATCGGCTCAGGTGCAAAAAATGAAGCGTTACATGAACTACCTCGGACTCGGCGTCGACCCCCAAGGCCAGTTTCTCCACGATATCCGTCGGGCCGAAACCGAGGTGGAATTCTTCGGGATCTGTGAGCGGTTCCTGGCTCATGACGAACCGATGGACCTCAAGCCCTTCGTCGCATCGCGCGATCCGGGTGGCCTCGGCGGATCCCAGGTGCGCGGCGCTCATGAGGCGGTGGCCTTCTAAGCCGTAACGATGCAGAAGGAATTCAAAGCGGCCACGGAGAGGAGCAAAGACGCCAAGCCAGGACAAAGAAGTCCCCATCCGTTCCACGGGCAACTTCACGCAACAACGAGTGCCCCCTCTACACCCCGGAGATGGATTCATTTCCTCTGCGCCTTTGGCCCTTTGCGCCCTTGCGTTAAAACTCTTCTGAATTGTTACGGCTGAGCTCCTTTCCCCAACCAGGTAAGGACCATCGATCATGCTGATCGCGTTCAACAAACCATACGGGGTGCTCTCACAGTTCACTCCCGAACCCGGCTCCACTTGGGGAACTCTCGCCGCATTCGGATTCCCTCGCACGGTCTATCCCATCGGCCGACTCGACGCCGACTCCGAAGGCCTGCTCCTGCTGAGTGACGACCCGATTTGGACCGATCGACTCTTGAATCCAAGACGCGGCCACGTGCGCGAGTATTGGGTGCAAGTCGAACGAATCCCAACCGCTGAGTCCTTGGAACTGCTGCGACGCGGCGTGGTGATCCAAGGCGATCGCACGCGGCCTTGCCAAGTGCAGATCCTCAACCCAAGCCCCACGTTGCCGCCTCGTAACCCTCCGGTTCGCTACCGGAAAAACGTGGCGGATTGCTGGCTCTCGCTGGAGCTCAGCGAAGGTCGTAACCGCCAAGTCCGACGCATGACAGCCGCCGTCGGTCACCCCACACTCCGGCTCTGGCGGACGCGCATCGGAGATTTCCAACTCACGGATCTCGATCCGGGCGCGTGGCGCGAACTTCTCGAATCCGAACAGCGCACCGTCCTCGCACGCAAAGGCTGAACGCCGAACGTAAGGACCCTACGCCGGCACGGGCTACGCTCGAATCTCCTTCTCACGCCCACCGTCACGAGCCGAGGCCAGGCATGCCTCCATGACTCTTTGAGTTTGGACGGCCATATCAGACCAAGCTGAGTTCAACGTTCCGGAGCGAGCTTGTTGGGCAAAGTTACGGTACAGACCGGCTTCCTGCGACGTTGGATGGTTGTTGCTGTATTCGCTCACACGATGGGTCTGCCGATGCGGCTCCATGTTGAACCCACAGCCCTCGACGCGAAACACCGGGCGAATCGTTTCGAACGTGGCCTCATCACCGTAGAATGGCAGCACGAAATCATCGATACGCAACGAACCCTCGGTTCCGCTGACATGCACCCACTGCTGATCCTGGGTGATGAACGAGCAGTAGTAATTCATCGAAGCGCCGCTCGCGAACATCATGTCACCGCTGAACTCCGTGGGCACAGGATCGGGACTGCCGGGCGACGCGGCCTCAGCTAAAATGCGGCCGGTCACACGGACCGGCGTTTCCCAATTCATCGCCCACAGGGCAAATCGGATCGAATACCATCCGAGATCACCGAGGCATCCGTGCGGCTCCAGGAGGCTATGCATCCGGATGTTGCCCTGCTCAAACTCAGGCCCGCCATGGAAGCTGAACCCGCTGGCGAGACGCTTGATCCGGCCCACAACTCCCGGAGCATCCAACGCGGCGCGAATCGCCGCCAGCCTATGGCCATGCATGAACATCACCCCATCACTGAATTGCACCCCCGCACGTGTGCAAGCCTCCGTCATCTCCAGCACCTGCTCCAGCGTCGTCCCACAGGGTTTCTCGCACACCACATGCTTGCCCGCCGCTGCCGCTTTCAAGACCCATTCTCGACGCAACCCGGTCGGTAGCGGGATATACACGCCCTCAATGTCCGGTCGGGCGAGCAATGCATCATACCCTTCGACCGCCTCCGGCGTTGGGCTCTGGGCAACGGTCGATTGGCATCGATCGATAAACTCCTGCGCTCGGGCTTTGTCACGACTCGCCACCGCAGCCACCACCCCGTTCCCGCTGTCGCGAATCGCCTGCCAGTTCTTGCGCGCAATGTTGGCAGCCCCCAGGATGCCCCAGCGAAATCGTGTGTCGTTCATAGTTCGATCCGTCTCAAATCTCCAGCTCCGTGCCCAACCATGCTCAAGCGGAAGCTCAGAGCTCCACCTCGGGAGGCAACAATCACTCAAGACCCTACCGAATTACACTGGGCGGGTCATTAAGAAGATGCTAGAAAGTCCACCACATCTCACCACGTCGCGTATGCACTCCGATTCCTCTGATCCCTCACGGCCTCCACAGAACACCGGCCCCAACCGCATTGGCCCTGTCGTTTTGCTCCTGCTTCTCACCGTCCAACTCCTACTCTCCTCGGGTTGCACGAGCACCGATTGGGATTCCGAACAAACCGCCAACGCACGCGCCCGCATGCATTCATCCACACCGTATCTCAGGTCCTCCATCGATAACATGTCCATCGACCAACATCGCGACGACTCCATTCGGATTAATCAGGACAGTTGGTCAAAGAGAAAATAATGCCCGCTCGGAACCGCGTTTCGCGCACGCCGTAAAGTCACTCACGCGAGCACTCCACGGATGACCTCGCCGGAGACGTCCGTGAGTCGAAAGTCTCGACCGGCATAGCGATAGATCAATCGGGTGTGGTCCAAGCCCATGAGGTGCAAGATCGTGGCGTGGTAGTCGTGGACATGCACCGGATCCCGCACGATGTTGGCACCAAATTCGTCCGTCTCCCCAACCGTCGTCCCGCCTCGAACCCCCGCACCCGTCAGCAGGCAGCTGAACGCCTTCGCATAATGGTTGCGTCCCTTCCCGTTGCCTCCATCACTCCAGGGCGTCCGACCAAACTCAGTGCAGATCATCACCAGCGTGTCGTCGAAGAGTCCGCGTTGCTTGAGGTCCATCACCAACGACGCCATCGCACGATCCACCCGTAACGCCTTGGGTCGATGGGTCGCCATGTCTCCGTGCGAATCCCAGTTGTCGTGCGATCCCGTATCGATGACTTCCACCACACGCACTCCCCGCTCTAACAGCCGTCTGGCCATCAGACATTGCCACGCAAACGAGGTGTGGTCGCCTCGCTGAATTCCGTAGCGTGCGAGCACAGCCTCCGGTTCTCCCGCCAAGTCGAAAACCTCCGGGGCTTCCGCCATCATCCCCCGCGCCGTGTCAAAGCTAGTCTGTCGCGCCACAAGCTCCATGTCGCCAGGGCGATTCTCCGCATGGCTCCGGTTCAGATCCGCGAGCATCATCGCTTCCAGCTCCGCCAAGGTCGACGATCGCGCTAATCCCTTGAGGTCCGCAAACGGCTCCCGACCCGGGATCATCCGCACCCCTTGGTGCTGCGGCGGAAGAAAGTTGGAATCCCATACCTGCGCCCCTGCGTAGGGTAAATGTTCCGAGATCACCACATACGAGGGAAGGTTCGAGTTGAATGATCCTAACCCATGGCTCAACCACGCACCGATGCTGGGTAATGGAATCGTGGCCGACCCCGTATGCATCGCGAGTGTCGCCTGAAAATGCTCAACAATGTCCGTGTGCAGTGTGCGGATGACACAGAGATCGTCCGCAACCTGTCGTAAGTGGGGAAACAAATCACTGATCCAGAGCCCAGACCGGCCGCACTGCTCAAACGTGTAGGGGCTGCCCAGCAACGGAAGGGGCTTCGTCTCTTCGGGTCGTAAACCAAATGCCGGAATCGGTTTGCCGTGCATCGCGCGTAGCCGCGGCTTCGGGTCGAAGGTGTCCACGTGCGAAAAACCACCCGTCAGAAACAGCACGAGAAGCCGTTTCGCCTTCGCCGGGAAGTGAGCGGGTTTCGGTGCCAAGACTCCGCCTCCGTGCAACTGCGCAGAGAGCGACAAGGCCCGGTGTGAACCACCGCCCAACGCCGCAATAGCACCCGCTCGGGCACAGCGGTCCAAGAACCGACGTCGATTGAGTCGCGCTTTCATTTCAATCTCGAATCAATAGCGGAGCCGCACGAGGAGTGATCTGGGATCATGGCCGTTCTTCAGTTCAACACTCAGTCCACATAGAGTGTCTCATTCGAGATCAGTAGCAGCTGGGCGACACTACGCCAGGCCTCCCGCTCGGCCTCCCTACGCCCTACCCCGCTTCGGATCGTTTCCTCCGTATACCGCACCACATACTGCCTCAGTCGTTCGTCCTCGCTGGGCTCAGGAGGTCGACCCCATGCCCACGCGCAGGCGTTCCGAATGCGATCGGCGTCGGTCCTCGCACTGGCGATCAATCGGTTCGCAAAGGCGTTGGCCTGAACTCGCACGAACGGGTTGTTCATCAAAAACAGGGCCTGCGGCGGAAGGGTCGCGCTGGTTCGAACATCAGTAGAAACGTTCGCGTCCGGGGCGTCAAACAGCGCCAAATAAGGATGCCGTTGAATGCGTTGGCGCATCAGATAGACGCTGCGCTTCGAAGTCTCGTAAACCGCTTTGAAGGGTGTGTGCTGAGTCCAGTTCCACGCCTCAAATTCGGGGAAAGGATGCGGCCCTGGCAACGTCGTCAGATCCAACGTGCCCGCGACGCTCATCAGCGTGTCTCGAATTCCTTCCGCATCCAACCGGCGTCGATCGTGCCGCCACAGCAACGTGTTCGCCGGGTCCCGCTGCTCCGCCGCTGCCGTGGCCGGTCGCCAAGCTTGCTGCCACGTCGCACTGCACACGATAAGCCGATGCAACGCCTTGATGGATCCGCCCGATTCCAAAAACCGAGCCGCGAGATAATCCAATAACTCCGGATGGCTCGGCTTCTCCCCGCGCAATCCAAAGTTCGAAGCCGTTGCCACCAGCCCGCGTCCAAAATGATGCTGCCAAACGCGATTCACCAGCACTCGCGCCGTCAACGGATGGTCCTTCCGCACCAACCATTCCGCAAACTCACGTCGACCACTCGATCCCTTTGGAATTCGTAGTTCGCCACCCACCCCCAAGAACCCCGGGGCACAACGCGCGACCGCCGGCCCACGATCGCCTGGATCCCCTCGCTTGTGAATGGTCTCGTCCACAGGCGTCGATTCGGCAACCGCATAGGCCACCGGTACCCCCGGTGCCGACGCAAACCGGTCCCGGCGTTTCAGCTCAGCTCGCGTCGTGGTCAGCTCCCCCATGTCCGGCTTCGAAACCGACGAATTCGTTTTCGATTGTTCCAACTGCCCTTCCAAGCGTTTCAGTTTCTCCTTCAACTCCGCGACCCGCACCGCGTTGGCCCGAACCTCCTCCGCCACCTCGGCCTCAGGCCTTAGTGGCACAAATCCGGTGCGCGGGAGGTTCTTGGACTGGAACTCTTCCGACCCCGCATACGGAAACCGGGTGCTCGCGAAAACTCCGTACAGCCCATAATACTCTCGGCTGGAAACTGGATCGTACTTGTGGTCGTGACAGCGCGCGCAACGAAGTGTCATGCCCAGAAACGCGCGTCCCGTGGTCTCAATCGCGTCCTCAATCGTAAGGTGCATGAGCTCAAACGGCGCCGTCGCATACCGCCGCGAAAGGGCAAGGAATCCTGTCGCAGCAACGCGTTCCGCATAACGTTCCCGAGGCCCGCTCGATGCCAAGATATCCCCCGCCAGTTGCTCCGTCACAAATTCAGCAAAGGGTTTGTCCTGGTTGAAGGCACCGATGATGTAATCCCGGTAGAGACGCGCCTCGGGCACAGGGTAGTCCGCATTGTCCCCCGCCGTATCAGCATATCGGGCGACATCCATCCAATGCTGCCCCCACTTCTCCCCGTATCGAGGCGAAGCCAAGAGTCGTTCAACCAAATTCCCAAAGGCCTGCGGCGTCGCGTCGCTCAGAAATGCAAGGACCTCCTCCTCGGAGGGTGGCAGACCCGTAAGATCCATAAATGCGCGCCGAACCAACACTCGCTTACTCGCTCGCGGCCCCGGCTCCAGTCCCGCATCCCCAAGCTTTGCATGGATAAAGCGATCGATCGGGTTCGCCGACCACGTATCGTTCGTGCCGACCGGCACAGCAGGTTTGGAGATCGGCTGAAACGCCCACCAGGTTTGTTGTTCCGTAAGAACACGAACGCCCCCCTCGGACTTCAGCTCAGCCCCTTGCGCCCACGATTTGGGCCCGCTCGCAGCCACGCCCGCGAACACCAACCACCCCATCAGCACCCGCCACAGCCCAGCCCCAAAGGCAGAGTGCAACCGAAAGCTGTGGCTGTGGGAAAACATGGTGCGCCGGGATTACGGCCGACTTTATCCACGATCCCGAGCTCGATGCAATCCGACTGTTTTCGACTTTCCACCCCGCCACCAGGTCGGCATTCTCTCCCCATGCCTGAGGCTCCATTGCTCCAGATCGAATTACCCGGAATCCCAAAGATCAAGTCCGGCAAAGTACGCGAGGTTTTCGACCTCGGCGAGAACCTGCTATTCGTCGCTACCGATCGCATCTCGGCCTTCGACTGCGTCATGCCCAACGGCATCCCACGCAAGGGTGAGGTTCTCACTCAGATCTCACACTTCTGGTTCGATCACACCACATCCCTGATCGCCAATCATCGTGTCGCACGCCCCGCTGACGCGTTGCCTGCTTTGTTGAAACCTTTCGAATCGCAACTGGCTCGGCGCAGCATGATCGTGCGCAAAGCCACCCCGCTCCCCATCGAATGCGTCGTTCGCGGTTACTTGGCAGGATCGGGTTGGGCCGAGTATCGGCGCTCCCGCTCGGTCTGTGGCATCCCCTTGCCCGACGGCCTCACCGAATCCTCCGAGCTCCCCGCACCCATCTTCACCCCCGCAACCAAGGCCGAGACCGGTCATGACGAGAATATCTCCTTCGACGCCGCGCGTGCAGCCGTCGGTGACGACCTCGCCAACCGCGTGCGCGAGGCCAGTCTGAAGCTCTACAACCATGCACGGGATTACGCCCGAGCACGTGGGATCATCATCGCCGACACCAAGTTCGAGTTCGGCTTGTGGAACGGGGAACTCTTGCTCATCGACGAAGTCCTCACTCCCGATTCCTCCCGCTTTTGGCCGGCGGATCAGTACCAAGCCGGCGGGCCACAACCCAGCTTCGACAAACAATTCGTGCGCGATTACCTCGCGGGTTTGGCCTGGGACAAAACGCCACCTGCCCCCGCGTTACCACCCGAGATCGTATCGAAAACCCAAGCCAAATACTTCGAAGCCTACCGCCGCCTCACCGGCCGCGACCTGTGACCAGGACGCCGCGCACCCGTCTCGATCCCACCTCAACTGCGTGCACCCAACAATAACCGGAGTCGTTTGGTCGTCTGCTCACGGTCGATCCGGCTCGCCGCCACGTCCAACGTCAACGCTTCCCATTTATCCGCGTCGAGTTGCTCCTCCACTAGTAGATTGTTCTCACTGAGGAATACAAGACACGTCGCTAGAGCGTTCCGTTTGTTGCCATCAACGAAGGGATGATTGCGGCACAAGTAGAACAGATAAGCTGCCGCAATCTCTAGGGCATCCGTGAACACCGGCTCGCCCGTCATGGTTGCCTGCGGTGCCGCTACCGCAGATTCCAACAGCCCACCCTCACGCAACCCCGTAGCACCCCCGTGTGCCGCCAAGACCTCAGGGTGGATGGCCTTCACCGCTTCCACCGTCGGATGCAAAAGCGGCCTCCTCATGACAACCGTCGAAACAACTCGCTGTTCTTCTGGATCAACCGGCTGGCCGTAGCTGCTGCCTTCTCCGGCGTGATCACAGGGCGCAACGGCGTCAGCACAATCGATCCGCCCTCGTGCAGTGTGATACTCAGCTGATCGCCTACCTTGATGCGCGCCAGATCCATGAAGACCGAATCGAAAATGATCCCCTGCGAGTTACCAATCTTCGTGACCGTTTTTGTCATGGTGTAAAACTATGTTTAACCCCTACCACAGTCAAGCCACGCGCACCCTCCCAGGTAGGGACGTCCCGCTGGGACGTCCCCGTCCGGCCGCGCCGGACGGTCCGGAGCCTCATGTCTTCAATGTGCCCGCCCACTTGCACGAAGGGCCGATAACCCCCAAACCCCAAGTCAGCAAACCGCACCTTACATCCGAACCGAGATCAGGGACGGCGCAGCGCGCCGTCCCTATCCCATCTCGTGATCCGTATCTCAGCGGAGCGCGCGGAAAATCGCTCGCGCCACGCTCTCTCCCGTATCCACCGCACCGTTCAGGTAACCTTGGAAATCCAGCGAGGTGTGCTCCCCGCAGAAGTGTGCATTGCCTTCACGTAGGCCTTCCACTCCGACGAAACGGGTGTATTGTCCGACCTTCCAGTATCCGTAACTGCCCCGGCTCCAGCGGTTGCCCGGCCAGTAATCCACCATCGCCAGACCGTTGTATTTCGCCGAGATCCCGGGCAACACAGGTTCCAACTGCCCGAGCAAACGATTGGCCAGCTGCGCCGGAGGTCGGTTGTAGGTCAAACCGTTAAGCCCGCCGGAGAAATTAACCAAAACCCCGGACCGCCCCGCTTGCGCACGGGTCGCTTCCCACGTGACCTGATACCCCGTGTCCGAATAGGTGTCCCCATTGCTGCCCAAGGTATTCCAAAGCCGACGATTGAACTGGAGTTGAAACTTCGAGTTGGTCCCCATGCCCTGCTCCGCGATTGCGATCTTCTTGAGATCCGAGAAACCCGCCGCCGAGTAGTCGACCGAATGTCTGAGGATCGAAAACGGCAGCGCAAAGACGACGTGATCCGCAATAACGGTCGATGTCGATGCCCCCACGGCGAAGGTCAGGGCATAAGTGCCGTTCGCCCGCTTGACCACCGCCACCAGTTCGGATCCGGTTTGAATCTGGCCATCCAATGCCGCCGCCATCAGGCTCACCAATTGGTCGTTGCCACCACGAATATGGAAACGTTCATCGGACTCACCAAAGATGTCGAACTGCTGTTGCCCAGAAAAACCTAAGAGATACAAAAGGCTCAGCGCGCTCTGGTCCTGGGTCTCCGCTCCGTACTCGATGTTATAGGCCACATCCAGCAATTGGCCCATGGGTGAGTCGTGACCACCCGGAACCACCTCGTCGATATACTCGTAAATCGACATCTGATCCAACTGCTGACCGCGCGGTGTCGAACTGTCGAATGTGGTCGGATATCCCGCAGCCGTCACATCCGCTTGGAGGGCGTCATAGATCTCCAAAAAGTCCACCGAAGCCTGCGCATAAGTGTAGGGTTGCCCGTTGAAATAAAAGAATGGCTCCGTCCCGGCAGGCTCCGCCGCGAGCAAGTCATCGGTCCGTAACCCAAGCTCCCGAGCCAGTTGCCGAATGGCGCGATGTCCGGTGTCGATCAACTCACCGCCGCGTTCCACCACCTGGTTGTCATTGAAGAACCCACGCCGCGTCAGGCAGCGCCCACCCAAACGCGAAGCAGCCTCGTAAACGGTCGCCCGAATGCCCTTCGCACGCAGTCGATACGCACAGGTTAAACCCGCCAACCCAGCTCCCACGATGACCACCCGGGCCGAAGGATTCGCCGCGCCCACAGGAAGAATCGACGACCCGACCGCCGCCGCGCCGACCGCGAGCGCACCGACTTGTGCCGACCGACCGAGAAATTCACGACGTGTGGAACGACGTTCCTGCCGATCAGCAATCACGGCGTCGACCGGAAGATTGCGCGCCTGGGCTTGCTGAGCCGTTTGAAACAAGGACCGAACCAGTTGAGCGAGTGGAGTTCTTGGCATGGATTAAAGTTGATTTATCGGACCGTAATGGGCCGCCTTCATAGACCAAATGAGCGGTTTTTGCACGCTCGATTTCAAAAAATGTGGGATCCGCCCAGGGTTGTTTCAAAGTCCTTCGCGCCGCTCGCATCCCTGCCCGCATTTCCAAACAGGAGGGCGGACTTTCCGGTCCGCCTTCCCCAAGCAGTGGGTTGGAAATCCCACTCTCCTCTAGCCTCCACCCGATTTCCGCCACGAGCCCAACCCGAAGCGCACCTATTCCTTCGATGTTCCCTTGGGCAACGGCACCTGACCCGGCCGACCCAAGTAATAGATCAAATCCCGAACCTCCTGCTCCTGCAAGTTCGTCAGTAACTCCTCCGGCATCATTGAAAGCTCGCTCTGCTGGATCGACTTCACTTCTTTGCGCGGCAGCACGAGGGTCTCATTCGCCGTGATCACCGTCACCGATGCCGCATTCTCGTCCTTGACAATGCCCGTCAGAACTCGGTCGTCCTTCATGTCTAATGTCGAGGTGCGGTACTCGTTCGGGATCACCGCGTTGGGATCCACCATGTTCTGCAGGATGTAATCCAAGTCGCCACGATTCGAACCGGTCAAATCAGGCCCCACCTTTCCACCCACTTCAAACAAGGTGTGACATTGCTGGCAGACTCGTGCGAAGACTTCTCTTCCCTTCGATGCATCCCCGGGGGTCGACCCGCCGCGTCGGTAGATCTGACGATACTTTTCGATCGCCGCCTTTTTATCCGCTGTGCTCTCCCGCGCCACACCCCAGACCTTGACCAACAGCTCGTCCACACCGGGGTTCTTCAAATTCCTCAACTGCCGGATGATCTCGGCCGTGAGTTGGCTGGGCGGAATGACATTTTTCGCTACGGCCTCAAGAAGGTCCTTGGCTGACCCCGGCCTAGCCGCGAGGGTGTTCAGCGCATCGCGTCGTTCAGAACCATCGAGAGCCGGATAGATCTTCAGCACGGCCTGCGCGATCCCGGCGCCATCATAACCCCCGAGCAACCGAACCGCTTGACCTCGTAGGGTGGCGTCACCGAGCAGTTGAATCAGCGTATTCTGAAGCTGAGGATCTCGAGCCCCAGACAAGGCTTCCAAGGCCGACCGTCGCGCTTCCACCGGGGCCTTGGAATCGGTGAGTATCACGCGCAATGAACGCATCGCGCCTGGGCTGCCAAACGTCAGCGAAAGGGTCATCGCCAGCGAGCGCACCTGCGTGTTCGCACTCTGGCCTAGTCGGCTCTCCACGCGGTCCCAACCCGCAGGCATCGCCACGTTGCGCCGACCCGCCAACGCCGCACTCATTCCATTCAGCAGATCCAGCTGAAACTGGGCGTCGTCGCTCTGTGAAAGCAGTTCCACGATCGGCTCCAAGCCTTCACCAACTCCCGACGCAGGAGCCTGCCCCCACGTGGTCGTCGTCGCTACCCCCAACGCTAAACCCCATGCCGCAGCCAACCCAAACAGCGATCGCAAAGAATTCGTGCTCATATATGTCCGTTCAGTTTTCAGTGCGAACCGCCTTCGTCGTCATGCGCCGCGTGATGTACTGCCGGACCACCGGGATCTTGGCCTTGCCGAGGAGCGAGACCGCAGATTTGGTATCCGCTCCCACCACCGGTTCCGTGGCATACCAATACATCAGGGGAAGGTTGTGGTCGCTCGAATCCTCCGCATGGCTCAACAACGCTTGCAGCACCGGGACACGCGACGCAATCGGAGTGCGTTGCATCGCAGACGCCACATACAATCGCACCAATGCAGACGCGTCGTTCGCCGCCATCTTCGCAACTGCCTCCAAAACGCGTGCCGAAGGTTTCTGGTCCTCAAAGGCAATCTGAATCGCCCACGCTCGCACGTACTCCGAGGGACTCGTAAACAAACCCAAAAGCCGATCCTCCGTCAGCCCACCAATCGCATGCAACGCCCACAACGCACGGAGTTGACGGGTCTCGTCCTTATGGGTCGTCAAGAGGGTTTCAAGCCCAGTCCGAACCTCGCCCGAAAGCCGACCCGCAAACGCACGCTCCTGTAGCACGCGACGCGCGTGGCGCACGAGAAAATCGTTCCGATGCACTTGCAATTGGACCAGTTCAAGATCGGTCTTCGACGCCAGATCGATGCGCGTGGCTGGCTTGTCTCCGTAAGTCAGTTTGAAGATCCGTCCATTCGCCCGATCGTGCCCCGCCACGTTGTTGTGGTGGCACTGGTTCTTGTCATACCAATCAATGATGAACACCGATCCATCCTGATCGTAGAGCATGTTCAACACCTGCGACCAGCGATCGTCGAAATTCACAAAGTCCGGCGCGTGATGCCCAACATAGCCCGATCCTTTGCGTTCCACGGTATCCATGTTGAGTCGTTGACCATGGATGTTATTCATGATCAGCGCCCCACGGTAAGTGTCAGGAAAGCTGTCGCCCAAATACACCATCAACCCCGCATGGGCATGCCCGCCGCCCGCAGCGTTCGAACGTCCGTTCGCGGCGTGCGGACCTTTCGAACCCGTATAGTGAAAATGGTCCGCGATGGTCTTGATGTCATCGTAGATAAACGGGTTCAGATACCATTGGCCAGGAGGCTGGAAGGCCGCATTGGCTTTTGATTCCTCCAGGTTGATGGAGTAGTGCTGACCGCCCTGACGCTGATAGCGTGCGCCCTGAATCATGTGCCACAGATGCGGGATCACGCAGGCCTCAATGAAGCACTGCCCGCGCTCATCAAAATCAACACCCCAAGGGTTGCTCGTGCCTTCCGCAAATACTTCAAATTGCTTTTTGGTCGGATGATAACGCCACACCGCCGCATCCACCCGTTGCCGCTCCCGCTGTGGCGTGCCAGGTTTTCCCACAAACGACGGACAAAACACCCCGTGGCAACCATACAGCCAGCCGTCCGGCCCCCACGTGAACGTATTCAATGTCTCATGGGTGTCCGCTCGATAATCCCATCCGTCCAACAATACTTCCGGTGCCGAGTCCGGCTTGTCATCCCCGTCACGGTCCGGAATAAACGCGAGATGCGGCGCCGCACCCACAAATACTCCGCCAAATCCAACCTCTATCCCGCTCACCAAATTCAGGTTCTCCGCAAACACCGTGCGCTTGTCGAACCGACCATCCCCATCCGTGTCCTCCAAGATCAAAATCCGGTCCTTGCCTTGCCCCTCCGCCGCCCGCACGGGATACGTGTAACCCTCCGCAACCCAAACCCGTCCCCGATGATCCAGACAAAACGCGATCGGTTGCTGCACATCCGGTTCGCCCGCAAAAAGCTTCATCTTAAACCCCGGCGGCACAATCGCCTTCGCCGCCGCTTCCTCCGCCGATAACCCCGCAAATCGCACTACGTCCGCCTCCGCAACCACACTCTGCGCAGCGATCTCTGCCGACGTAATCTCATTCTCAAACCGTGGCCGTGTCGCGTGGAACAAAAAGTCGTCGTAGTTGATGTGCCCCCACCCGCCAATCTGCCGGTCCACGACCCGCACCATGATCTCCTGCCCCACATGCTTCTCCAAATCCACCACCGCACGACGCATGCTTTCGCGGTCGAATCCACTGACTTTAAACACCACTTCCTTCGTGTCCGCCCGCACAACCTCCACCCGGTTCTCCTCCGTGGAACCGCCTCCGATCAAGAAGCTCGCATAACGGTGCGAGACTTTGAATGGCACCGACGTCAACGTGCCCGTCGCGTCGTCGCCTTTCACTTCATAGGTTCCAATCCAGTACGTTCCAGCGTGCCCGCTGCGCATGTCCGACCGTCGCTTCGCCACCACATCTCCCGACATCGGCTGCTTCTCAAACGCTCCCCCCTCTGCCTTCCAATCCTTCAAGGTCCCGTCCTCAAATCCCAGATTCAACACCCCTCCATCCGCACCCACTGGCTTGATGCCCTCGACCGATCCTCCTTGGGCGTGGACACGGAAATCGTGGAGGCCGACCGACGCAACCAAGATCGAGCAAAGGGAGGCGTAAAGATGTTTCATAGCACGAGGATTCGACCCCCAATCTAGTGAAACCTATTCAATTCACGCGAGGAAAATATCCCTTCAAGACGACGACCCCTCCGCTGCACCGCTGTAGGCCGTGTGCCCACACACGGCACCGCCCTTCCGCCCTGGGAGCGCCGGCACCCCTGCCGGCCTCAGGAAGCCAAGAAGCCCCTCGGACTCGAATGTGCAGCCTCCTGCACCTCGTCTCCAGACTTTGATCTACGGCGCAGCCAGCTCGTAACAGGCCGCTTCCTGATCATTGCGCACCAGCAAAAATCGACCCGCCAACGTGGGATAATTCCATGTCTTCGAACCCAATGCTTCAATCCGGCCCATCTCCGTAAACCCGTTAGGAACCGCCGCTGCGAGCACAACCGCACCCTGCTCGCTCTGAATCAGAATCACATCCCCTGCTAACATGGATTGCCCTGATCCATACCGGCCATCCTTCCACTTGCGCTGACCGGTCGTTAGATCCACGCACGCCAGCAACCCATCATCCAATCCGTAAAGATACCCATCCCGTTCCACTGGGCTGTTGAACTGAGTCTTCATCATCTTGTTCTTCCACAGCTCCGTTGCCGACCACTTCCCCTCCTGAGTCACCTTGATCTGGAGCATCATGCATCCCAAGCCGTAGCCAGCCGAAACAAACAATCGATCCCCGCTGAGCACGACCGGCTGAGAGGACTTAGGCCAGTTGTCCTTCGCCCAGGGATGATCCAAAAGCACATTTCCACTCGTCGGATCGTGCAAAGTAATCGAAGCAGCATTGACCGATAAGACCACCCGCCGACCCGCAAACGTGGCCAAAGTCGGTGACGCATAGCTCGCCTTGTCGGTCCCCGACTGCCATAGCGGCGCTCCTGTGTCCTTGCGGTAAGCCAGCACCGTCGCCCGGTTCGTCATGCCTCCCGTGACCACCACCGTGTTATCGAAAACCAACGGCGACGCGCTGGCACCCCAAATGATGTTGGGCAACGCGTTTTCCTTGAGCACGTCTCGCGACCACAGCAACCGGCCGCTCTTCAAGTCCAGCGCATCCAGGATCCCGGTTCCTCCATAAGCAAACACCTGGTCGCTTACTACCGTCGGTGTCGCCCGTGGACCGTCGCCGCCTTGCCATTGCACAAACCGTGTGCGGTTCGTGTGTGCCCAAAGCAACGCCCCCGTCCGCGCCTCATAGCAGGTCACGAGCTCATCCTCCCCGCGTTGTTCCTGAGTCACCGCCCTCCCCCCAACCACTGCAAATGCGGACCAACCCAGACCAATCGGCTGACGCCACAACAGCTTGGGAGGGGCCGCCTGCCAGTTCCGGTTCCACGGACTCGTCGCCATCCGCCCATCCCGACTCGGCCCAAAAAACTGCGGCGTGTCCAGCATGCCGTTGGGTGCTGCAATGAGGTCGACCGGATTCTGAGCCACGGTCGGCACGCTCGGTTGAGCGCGAAACTGCGGCGCCGTGCGCTCGCTCCACCGCCAAACAAACCGGGGCCGACCCGTCCCATCGACCGTTCCCTCCACGCGCACCGTCTGGCTGAGCGCCGCCGCGATGACAGCCACCAAGCCCGCGATCCCAACTCGCAGTTTTAAAGAGAACCGGCTGAACAACAAGAACCACAGCAGCAGCAGTACGCCAGAGATCAGGACGATGCCCGTGCTGAACCAGCTCTTGAGGTTCCGTTCCAGCTCGGCCGCGGTGTTCAACATGTAAAAACCACCCGTGGCCAGCACGAGCACAAGAAACGGAAACCAAAGGCGATGGCCTCGGGAAGGAGAGGAAGAACTCATAGGGAATGGATAGTCTCGATCGAAAACGGGTCACGCATGGGGCATACTCCGCTTCATTGCAGAGCACCGCACCGACGTAGCATGGCATCAATCTCCACTCTTGTCGCCTTTACTTTGTCCCGCGCGCCATACAGGTCCTCCAGGTCCACCGGATACCGGTCCCCCCGATCCAAACGGCATAAGCCCGCAATGTCGATCGGCGCGATCGCCGCCCGTACCGACTCCAACAAACCCACTCGCTGCGCAGCGTCAAATCCCCCACCCGCCACCCGGTCGAAGGCGAGGCGTCGCGCCGACTCGCAGATCGAGCCAAAGTGACGGTAGAACATCGGATCCTCTCGGAGGAGGAATCCCCGCGCCAGTTCAGGTCGACCCAACCGCCGCGCCGTTTCTGTGAAGCTCGCCGCAGCGAAGTAGAGCAAACTCAGACGCTTGAACACCTCGAAATCATCCATCGACGCGTAGAGTGCCGAGATGAGATCTTCCGCTGCCAAAAGCTCTCGAAACAGCGTTTGCTCATACTCTTCTAACGCCCCAGGAAGTCCGACAGTTCCCAAGTGTTTTCCTAAAACCTCCGACAGTCTTAACACCCCCAGCAACGTGAGCGGAAAACCGGTCGAGAGCAGAGGATCCACAAATCCCGCTGCGAACGGCAGCATCGCCCAACCCTCCCCAACAGCTCGCTCCGAGCAAAACGAGAGTTGGGGCCAATACCGAAAGGGCTCCGTCGGCGTGGCCTCGCGGAACAGCTCGGCAACCGATGGATACGCCCCCAGAACCGCTTTCCACCCCACCTCACCTCGGTGAAGCCCAAATCGTTCCGCCCCCGCCCGCCGCATCGCCACGCCCGCACTGGTCACCCCATGACCAAATCGCAAAACCCAGATCCAACCGTCCTCAAGAACATGATGCACCGCTGCGTCGTCCACAGGATATGGCTTCGACTCTGACTCCAAACCTTCTCCCGCTCCCCAACGCCTCACCCCCACAAAATGCGAGAACACCGTCGAGGTCTCCGGAAGCGATCTCCAGGCCTTTGTGCCCAGCCCGAGTCGATGCTGCAAAAAGCCGCGCGGCCCCGAGGCATCGACAACAAATCGGACCTCACACCCAAACGGCTTCCCCTCGCACACACCCTCGACTCGCCAGTTCCCTGACACACGCTCTAAAACTCGGATGTCTGTCCCCTCCAGACATTCAACACCCAGCTCCCGCGCTTCGCCGAACAGGTAGGCGTCCAAATCGGATCGCAACCAATGGGTGTCTGCAATGCGATCGTTCGGGCTCGCCGCAACCATAAACGGCCTACCCCGCTCGGAACTCCCACGTCGATGGGGGATGAATGTGAATCCTCGCTTGAGTCCGCATCGAATCTCAGGGTGTAACGAAGTCCACGTGCCCCATTTCGAGAAGGCCGAAAGTCGAGGGAGTTGATAACGCTCAGCGATTTCTTCCAGAAGCAGGTTCGCCAGCGGCGTAGACGATTCTCCAATGGCAAAACGCGGATGGTGTTCCTTCTCGACCAGCAAAACAGACAGCCCCAGACGCTGGCCGATCATCGCCAGAATCGACCCCGCAAAACCGGATCCCACCACCAGCAGGTCATATCGGGTCTGTGAAATGGCCGCAGTCATTGAGATCAGGTTGCCTCAGGGCTTAAGCTGTTTCAGCACACCCACAGGCCACGCGCGGCAGCCAAGTCTGCTCCGCGTTCATTCGCTGCACTCGTCTCTCACGCGCCTCCATGCACGCGGGACATTTCGAAAACCGACCCCAGTCCCATGTGTCCAAAAACACACGGGCACGCCCCGAAGCCTCGTCTAATCCGGCGTCAAAGGCGTCCTCAATCAGTCCCAAACAAGGCATTCGAAATCGCTCGCCCAAGTCCAAAGTCTCCAACGCTCCGTTGCCCACCCGCGTCGGAATGAGCGACACCGCCGTAGCTCCTTGCTCCAAGGCAAACCGCACCCCAAGCCGTGTCTGAGCGACCACTTCTTCCGTCGGCATGAATGGGGGTTGTATCAGGAGAAACGATCTCAGGTCGACCCCATGCCCTCGCAGCAAGCCCGCAGCCTTAGCATACAAGCCTAAGGTCATCCGCTTGTTTAGCCGCCGCATCGACGGTTCATACACCGTTTCCAATCCCATCGCCACTTCCAGTCGCGGACTCAAGGATCGCGCAAAACGCCAGCATCGATCGCCCACCAACGCCGGGTGCGATTCCACAATCAAACGCTCATAACCCGAAACCAAACGAGCAACCTCCGGATCGTCCGCAGGCGGGATCGCGCCCACATCGAAAAAGCTCCCGCTGTTGTAGAGCTTGATCTGACGCGCCAGACCCGCAGCGTGGGTTGCCCCCTGAGCAAATCGAATCTGATCCGGTATGGCCCCCGCAGGAATGCGTGTGGTCGTCGTGTGTTTCCACAGATCACACTCCAGGCACGTCCAAGGGCACTCGCGGTTCACCAAAAACACCACCAGTGTGGGCTGAAGCACTCCCCCTGCGTCGACCTCGTCCTCGACCAAAAACGCGTGCGGACGCGAGACGTCGCGCGGACGATCGACGATCGGTCGACGCGCCCGAATCCACGCCGTCTGCGCCCTAGGACGCGGTTCCATGGTCACAGCAAATTGGCCGCGAGCTCCGCAAGTTCAGAACGTTCCCCCCGCTGCAGCTCCACGTGCGCCGCAATCGGCTCGCGCCGAAATTTGCTCACAATGTAGTTAAACCCGTTCGAGGCCGAATCCACATACGGGTTGTCGATCTGATACGGATCACCAGTAAAGACAATCTTTGTGCCTTGCCCCACCCGAGTCACAATCGTCTTCACCTCGATCGGCGTGAGGTTCTGGGCCTCGTCGATGATCATAAACTGATTGGCGATGCTGCGTCCTCGAATGAAGCTCAACGCCTCTACAACGATCATCCCCTGTCGCATCAGATCGGTCGTGCGCCGATGTTCCTGCCCCATGTTCAAATCGCCCAATAACTCGAGGGCATCGTGGATCGGCTGCATCCAAGGACCCAGCTTCTCCTCCAACGATCCCGGCAGGAAGCCCAGCTCTTTGCCCATCGAGATCGTGGGACGAGCCACCACCACACGTCGAAACTCGCGGTCCACCACCGTGCGTTTCAACCCCGCAGCCAATGCAATCAACGTCTTCCCCGTCCCCGCTTTTCCCATCAGCGTCACCAGCTTCACGCGGTCGTCCAAGAGCGCGTCCAAGGCGAAGTGTTGCTCGCGGTTCTTCGGCCGTATCCCCCACACGCCCTCACGGGCATCCATCACCGGGATCAACTTCGTCGCCGTCGCGTCCACTTTCGCCAACACCGTTCGCTTCGGATTCCCTTCCTCACTCAACGTGCAGTATTCGTTGGGATGATAACGGTTGGGCTCAATCGGCATCTCGTTGGTCGATCGAAACTGAGCCAGTTGATCCGCGCGCACCGTCCGTTCAAAAAGTCCCGTGTAAAGGTCCGTCAACTGGATACGATCCGTCTCGTAATCCTCCGCCTCCAATCCTTGCGCATCCGCCCGAATCCTGAGGTTGATGTCCTTCGTCACCAGGATCGTCGGAATCCCCGGCGCCTTCTTCTGCGTCGCCAAGGCGTGCGCGACGATCTTGCCATCCACTCCTTCCCCGTTCGCACCCCCCGAACCCGCACCCGTGCGACGCTTGGGTGCAAACAGAATGCGCAGACACCCGCCATTCGAAAGTCGCACGCCTTCGCTCAGCCGACCCTGCCCTCGAAGTCCATCCAAACTCCGCGACACCGCTCGAGCGTTCTGGCCTAGCTCACTCGACTCCCGCTTGAAACGGTCGATTTCCTCAATCACCTCAATCGGGATCAGGACGTTGTTGTCCTTAAAATTGAGCAGCGAGGACGGATCGTGCAGCAGGACGTTGGTATCAAGAACGAAGTTTTTCACGCGTCACAAGGGTCTTTTTAAGTGGGGTCATCCGGGCGTACCATTCGGCCAACCTCGGGTATATCGCAGGGATGGTTTCGTGGCCGGAATAAAGCAGGTTGCCCAACATTCCAAAGAGGTCGAAGTCCACAAAGAGTGGCCGGTCCGTCAGCAAGAAACCCCGACCCTCGAGCATCTGTTCGCACGGAGCAAGCGCCGCCACCAGACCTTGGGTCAGCATGTCCTTCTCCGCCGACCAACGATCCAAGCAGCCCCGACCAAACTTGCGTTCCTTATGCCGCACAAATCGCAGATGATCCGACTTCGGAACCAGCTCCTTCCAATGCGTGTCGTTAATCCGAAAAGTGAACGACTCCAACTCCCCCTCGAAGTGTCTCCACAGCAGCGTCTGAACCCCCTCCCACTCGGCCGGAAATAATCCCAGGCCTAGTTTTTGGTCGAGGTACTTGGCGATCACCTGCGAATCCTCCTCCGTCTCGAACACCAAGGTCTTGCCATCCACCAGCACCGGCACTTGGTAGTATCGTTCCTTGGTGAGTTTCCAAACCAGGGACCGATCGCCGTTGGGAATGTTCTCAACCGCAAACCGAACTCCAGAATACTCCAGAATTCGGCGCTGAACGATGCAGTAAGGGCTATACGGAATCTGAATCAGGCGCATCATAAACTCGCCGCTCACAACCAGCGAAATCGGTCGATCGCGAATGCCGACGCACTGACTACCTCAAGCCCCCTAGGGGCGTCACGGAGTTTCTTCCGATTCTTCGTTACGTTTTCGATTCCAGTAGGCGTAGACCGGAAGTCCCGCTGCGAGGATGACCAACCCGATCACGCTATCGCCCGGGTGTTTCCACAGCGTTGTGAGCACTACCACCCAGCACGAGATCATGAAAAAGCCCGTCGTGAACGGATGCCCAGGCACCTTGAACTGTGCAAATCGATCGCGCGCTGCATCCCGCGATCGAAACACGAACACGCACGCCGCGGTGAGTCCGTAGAAAATAAAGTCCACCGACACCACATAGTTCAGGATCTTTTCGTAGCTCCCAGACAATGCAATCACACACGCCAACGCCCCTTGCAACGCCACCGCGAACACAGGCACCTGCGTGCGCGGATTCAGTTCCGCAATCCGGTTGAAAAACAGCCCATCGGTCGCCATCGCAAAATAAACCCGTGGCGCGGTCAGCATGCCCTGACTCAAAAAGCCCAGCGTCGAAATCGTGATGCCCAACGCGATCAAACTGGCCCCGCGATCCCCCATCGCCATTCGCATCACCTCCGTCGCCGGAGCTTTCGTCAAGGCGAGCTTCTCCGGACCCAACGCATACAGGCAAACCAAGTTCACCGAAATGTAGAGCGTCGCCACCGCAAGTACCCCCAGGATGAGCCCGCGCGGAAGGTTCTTCTCAGGCTCACGCAGCTCTCCAGCCATAAAACACGCGGTCTGCCATCCGCCATACGCAAACACCACCGGGATCAAGCCTGCTCCCAATGCTCCTAGGTTCGCAAATATCCCCTGGCGGTCGAACAGCGGCTCCCACTGAATCGGCGACCGATTCAATCCCGCAAATCCCGCAATCACCAAGAAGGCAATCGCTCCCATCTTGAGCACCGTCAGCGTGCTCTGCACATTGCTGCCCGCTTTGACACCCAAACAGTTCACCAACGTCAAAAGTGCCAAAGTCACCACGGCCACCACACCCTCGGGTAACGGCACACGCACTAACTCCACAAAGTAATGCGCAAAGGTCATCGCCACCGCAGCCATGCCCCCCGTCTGGATCACCAGCAACAGCGCCCAACCATAAAGAAACGCTACCGCCGGATGAAACGCCTCCCGCAGATACGCATACTGACCGCCCACCGCCGGCCGCTGCGCAGCCAATTCCGCATACACAAATCCTCCCGACAGCGCGATCAATCCACCAAACGCCCACACCGCCAATATCATCCCCGCCGAATGCACCTCTTTGGCCACCACCGACGGATTCATGAAAATCCCGGCACCGACAATCCCCCCGATCACGAGCATCGTCGCGTCAAAGAGGCCCAGTTTACGTGCGAGCTCGGGAGGGGATGAAGTCATGTTAATGAAGGGGTCAGTTATACGTCACAGTCTGTCGATCACGATCACCATGTCTCACCGTCTGGGGCTCGGCCTTAAAACCTCGGTCACCGCCTTTTTCAACACCTGCTCGGCACCCGGGGCCACCCAGCACCAATCACGCAAGTTCGAATCCTTCTCTTTCCACGCCGTATCCGTCGGGATGTATCCCGGCGCACACTCCCCATAGCCCGCCACCATCACCATCGATCGCGGTCGCTGAGCCTGCGCATGGAGCTGAAATTCAACATAACTCTCCGCCGGCAGCAGCAGAAACTGCGCGGACCCAAAATCCACCACCGGCACTTCCACCGGCCGACGCTCCGCCACGCGCTTCCGCCAACTCAGGTTCATCGCCGCCAGGTTCTGCTGAAACGGAGTGCCCGCACCACGAATCGTCGCTTCGGACTCCTCCACACTAAACCCGGCGTCGTTCCGAGGTTCGAGTTCCACAGGCACCGATCGGAACTCCACCCGTTCCAGCTTGTAACGTCGCGTCGTCTTCCAAGCCTGAGCCATGGCCTGATACACCCGATCCGCAAGCAACCCTCGGTTCACCGGGTCGCCGTCGTTATACTTGCCTGCCGTCACATTCCCGGAGCATCCCGAAAAGTAAATCTGCGCCACCGAACGGTCGTCCTGACAGCGTCGCCACCGCGCCAACCCGATGAAGTCGCTCGAAACACCGCCCTTCCCATAATAACTCATGGGGTGCGTCGCGTAGGCGCTCAAGGCCGCTATGGGCCTGAAGCCGTCCCAAAAACTAATCGTCTTCAACGACGGATCGATAAGGCCTCCGTCCGCCGACCGCGCCAACACATTCTTGGTCGCGCTGGTTCGATCAAATGCCACGCGCCCGTCCGGAAGCAGATAGCGACGGTTCGAAGCCACGTTCTGGACCTTTGCCTGACCCACCCCAAGATGGGTCACCGATTGCAGTTTCGACATCGCCAACTTCGCGGCAAGCGCCACTTGGTTCACCGTCTTCTCGTGGAACGCCAGATCGCAGATCCGCCCCTTAGCTCCCGCAGCCTCAGGCCGACGCTCCGCCTCAAGATCCGCTACCGGCGCATCATGCACGTGCGTGCACGACAACAACACCCGCCCCGGCACCGTGCCCACTGCCGCCGCAACCGCCTCCCGCCACCGATCATACGCGTCGTTTCGAATCTCACACCAGTCCACTGAAAGAAACACCAGGGGCTGATCAGCTCCTGTCAGCACCAGCCCGTTCGCAAACAGCGGTTCGAGAATCTCGGTCGCCGGTGAAATACCTCCCGCCATGCAGGGATGCCCCAACGGAATCGTCACATCCACCGAAAACGGAGCGACTCGAAACCGCACGGCCGGAGCGGCAACCGCCGAACGCGCCTCCCCCATCCACATTCCCAGCGCAGACATACCCCCCAACGTCCGAAGGAATCGACGGAGCGAGGTTGAAGTTCGGTCTGGCCAAAGCACCCTCGCACCCTAGCCACCCCTCGTCGCCTCGCAAAGGGAATTGTTCCAAACTCAACCTCCAACATCGGAACCTGACGGGCGTCGAGCCTGGATCAGTTGCAAAAGGGGGGCGTCAAGTCAGCATAGAGAGACGGCTTTGCGTGCGAGGCGAGAGTCGCGAGGAGCCATAACCCGGCAGTTTGGGGAGGCGTTGAGGCCTGGGGGCAGAGGAGCCCCTTGGGGGACAGCGTAGATGCGCAACGGAAGGGGCCTTCCCGAGCCGCGTAAACGCGGAACTCCTGACGTGGCTTGGCAGGCTTGGAGACATTGAGCAACGTATGGAGTTCCGCCTTCAGGCGGTTTGGGGAGGCCTTTCAAAGAACGGTGTCCAAGGCTCAGGATTCCTGACCTCGTAGCGGTGCAAAATAAAGGGACGGGTCATTAGTTAGAAATGATTTGAAAGGCATTTCTGGATGTGGTGGGGTGGGGGGCATGAGAAGAGCGCGGATGAA
>Ga0172367_10000915_pt1 | contig 44533 bp, 32 predicted proteins | sample Lak10m_FD_114542 | JGI IMG/M metagenome (GOLD analysis project Ga0172367, IMG submission 114542) | Freshwater microbial communities from Kabuno Bay, South-Kivu, Congo - kab_022012_10m | ecosystem: Environmental > Aquatic > Freshwater > Lake | place: Democratic Republic of the Congo: South-Kivu...
ACTTTCCGCATGAACGCCGGTAATCCTGACGATCCGCTCCGAAGCAGCAGATGCGCATGATTGTTCATCAGCGCCCAGGCATAAATGACCGTTCCGGTCTTATCCGATGCTTTGCCGATCCGGCTCAGAAAATCCAGACGATCTTCTTCATCAAAAACAATCACTGTCCTTTCGATACCACGCACCATCACATGATGCAGAGCACCAGGCGCATCCAGTCTCGCTCCTCTCGGCATAACTGTTCTCCGGTTCAGATTCATCACCATTGTCACTCTTTACCTGAAAAATAAAAAATACAGCTTCTTTTACCTCATTTACTTGCGTCCCTGTTTACTCTCCCGGGTACCTCATTTACTTGCGTCCCTGTTTACTCTCCCGGGTAACAATGGTGTAACAAATTTTTCATCAGCATCGATCAACAACGCGCACTAACCATAAAATCGGCAGAGACCTCACTTCGCCTTATAAAACGCCAATTTCTCTTTTGTTTTTTGCCATGCCTCTCCGGGCATCAATGGAGACAAAACCTCCAGAACATAAAGTCCAGCAGCTTTGCTATCCCATGACGTTGAACTGGTCAGAAGTGGTGCCATGTCATCGAGAAAACGGGGATCATCAAGCTTCTCGAACAGGTTCATCTCAAACTCAGCCCGGCTAACGTTGTGTTGTTCATGCGCCATGTACCGCAAGAAACAGGACACAACTAACTCCGGGTTTATAGCGATCGCCCTCGATGCGTGCCACAGATCGAAAAGATCCCTGCCTTTTTTCCGCTGATAGAGTGCCCGAAGTTTTGTCCCAAGCAATTCGTCCTTATCATAGCTGGTTATGGATGCACTCCCGCTGTACCAACGCGATGTCATCGAAAAAGGCATCTCCTGATAACCAAGTACGGTGAAATGCTCTCTGGAATTTATTTCTACCTTTAATCGCAATGGGAGACCTTCCTCTGACTCAACTCGCCAAATCAGCGTAATCCGTCCTTCCGACTGCTTCCGTTTGGGCTCACCCAGCCAGGGATTCAGTTTTTCCTTGACCGCGTCCATGACGGGACCGATCGGACCCGGCTCTTTTTGCACCAGATCGATATCCTCAGAATATCTCGCCGGAGGAAGATGAAGCTTGAACAGGGCCGTCCCGCCGCGAAATACCAGATTTGCCGCTGCAACAGGATGGCTGTAGAGATCAACCAGCGCACGGCAAATAATCATGTCCTGCTCGACCTGGGATATCTGTTGCCATGGGGCGTGGGTACGCCACTGGGTGATATAATCAAGAGGGATCATAGATCTGGACTAACCTTTTCGTTCGGCAGAAGCCGCCAGCGGGTGATTTGACGGACACCGTAATGTGGCCGTGATGGGACAAGAAGAGCCGGAACCGGTTTTAGTTCCGCAACATATGATGCTAATCCTTCTGCCAATCCTGACTCCCCTATCATTTCAAGCAAATAGCCCAAACGTTGGGCCCAGGTAATCGGCGACAATCCGGCTATGGCAACCAGCTCCGCAGCATTGAGGGATTCAGCCAACTCGGCAAGGACGGTGACGGCATTGTCAAGCCCACCCGCATGATGGGGATAACCGATAACATCAAAAGCGGTCACCTCTGGTGTTGAGACTTTCAAATACCCGCGAGGAGTTTTGAAATCGCGGCTTGGCATTGTTGATGCATTGCTGCGCTGAATAAAGTCAACCCTGACCTGGCCACAGACAATCCCGGGACGAATATGCTCGACGATAACCTGAAAGGCTTGAGGACGCTGATGGGCGGCACCGTAATACTCTCCAGCTGAAAGTATGCCCGCATAATAGGGTTCTTTCAGGTACGCCATCAATGATGGAATGAACTGGCTGGCTGGTAAACATGCAATCTTACGGTATTCCGGTGGGACAACCACATAAAATCCCCGATACGGCATAGCAACGATACCTTTATACCGCAGACGGCGCAATGCGTCACGGGTAGCAACAGTACTCAATCCAAGTGCTGATGAAACGTCAGCCCCAATAAAACAGAAAGAGCCTTTCGCCTGTAGCTCGTTTATGTATTGTGACACCTTCATATTGATATGAACATATTTCATTCGAGAAAAACAACACAAAGCACTGTTTTTCTAAAACGATCCATAACCACATCATCAATGAGAGCAATGTGCACCAACGCCAAAACGATAGGACGCTCAACTCGCCTTACTGTCGAACATGTTCTCCTGCTTCATTTGCCACTTGGCCTCTGGCCTTCAGTCGTGCTATCGTTATAAACAAGGTCTGCTCAGATCAGGCAATGGAGGCTAACCCCTTCTTTTTCACGAGGGAGAGAAGTTTGAGCGTTGTTCCGGCAGGTTTCTTTTGTCCCCGCTCCCACTGGCTGACCGACTCCTTGCTGACATTCAGATAGAGAGCAAAAACAGTCTGACTCACTGCCTCATGCTCACGTATGGCCTTTATTTCTGCTGCGCTTAACTCCTGAACCGAAGTCAGACAGGATTCGTCGAACTCAAGCATCGTCTTTTTATCAATGCCGCCAGAGGCGTACAAGTCTGACATGGTCTCATGGATAGCCGCCAGAGCGTCGCTTTTATATGTCCTGGTCTTTTTCATGGCATGATACCGTTTGAAATACCCCGTTTTTGATGAATTTAGCGAGTTCTTCGTCAGAATACTTGAGGATGATTTTCGCAGACTTCTTGTACTCTCGAACCTCATAATCTTCGAGGTTCGCCCGGCCTTTCCTCGAAAATCCATAAACGTTGTGGGCTTCGAGGAGAGCTTTCAGGCGTGCGATCTCTTGTTCCAGCTCTTGCAGACGAAATTCATTTGAGAGCGTGGATTGCGACTCATCGGTGGGATTTTCATCTCTTGCCAGCCCGTATATAACGAAACAGTCTGGAGTATTTTTTCGCAAACTGTTTATCATGGCAACAATTTTCTCGCAAAGTCGATAAACTCCTGCCTTGCCTCCTCAAACGCTACCCGATCCCCATAGACCAGATCAGTAACAAACCGTTCATATTCTTTTGAAAGACTCTGCTCCTTGTCAAGGTATTGCAGCGATTTGCGCATTTCCGAGACAGGATTCAGCCGAAATTCTGGAAATTGCCTGCCAAATCTTTCGGCATCGGCTTGTACCATCACTTCAAATACCTTACCGGCAAGACCGGATATCAGATCAGGCAACCGACGATTGATCACTGTCACATCATAAACATGACGAATCAATCGTTCATCATACTCCTTGCTGACTTTCCTGGAAAGCGCCTCTGCGGTTCTCCTGAGATAAGAAAGCACTTTTTCTCCAATGGATTCCGGCAAGCCAAGACAGTTGACTCTGAATCCATGGTTCACCGGATCGACAAGCAACTTGAGAATACTTTGTACCGGCAACGTTTGCATGGGCAACAACAGAGGCCTTGCACTCAATTCGAGCTTGATTTCAGAACGAAGACTGGCAACGGCCCCAAAGCGGCTCTCGTAAAGGATTTTCAGAGCGATATAACTGTTCTCATCCCGGGCAAGCACTTGATCTTGAGGGACAATAAAACCTTCAGCAACAAGAACGGCAATGAGATGCTTTTTGAAACGACTGAGCATCCGGCTTTTCTGGCTTCGGGATAAACCAGTCGGAAGAACAATCTTGAAATCAATATCTTCCGACATTCTTCCGATCAATCCGTAAGCTTTGGACAGGCAGGTTCCTCCGCAAAAAATCAACTGTATCCCCTCAGCATCGATGTCTGTAAGCCTCTGGAGCACCTCGGTAACGAAAACATCTTTCTCCAAAGCAGCTGCCGGAAGAGGAGTCAGGCCCTCACCAGTGACATCAAGAATCAGTTGACGCTCATCTGTTGTAATCGTTCTCATACCTCACCTTGCGATTACCCACCATCAACTCGCGGCTGATTCGACGCCGACCGGTATCGAAAACAGCCTGTACGGGTATCTGGGTACTCTGACCAGACGCATAGTCTCGTTGTGCTTTTCCGGGCTTTGCCTCGATCCGCAAACGCATGAACGCTTCTTCAGCAAGAACTTCAAGAGGTTCCCGAGGAACTGGTTGACCACTTATCGAGCTGATTCTGGCTTTAGCAAAAATACCGTATCCAAGACGAACAAGCCGGCCTTCCGCAACAAAATCTGTCAACAATCGACTGATCTGGCTTTGACTGCCCATATGCGTAAAATCCGAACGCAGAATGATCTCGCCCCGCCTCATCGTTATGGAGCGCTTCATCCGTTCTCTGATGTTCAATCGGGACTTCATGATACAGTAACGTTCAATTCAACAATTCACTTCTGGAATTTCAATCATTAATATCAAAAGATAAAACATTTTATCACCGCAAAAAATGCCTACAAAGTATGCTTCCCATCATAGCCTGATATCGTAGCAACCCGAAACAATACAGCACACCACTCCCTTAAGCTCTTTACCTAACCGCTTGCTTACCCAGATACCAACAGGCTTAAGCCACTCGATTTTCCGCTAATACTTCAGCAGCTCATATTGAATACAATGAGCAGAAAGCCAACATGCCTGATCTACAGTGTTTGGCTTATGCCGTGCAAGTAGCCATTTTATTTTTGACGCTCTATCGGTAGTAATGCTACCGGCATGAGGATATTTTTAATACCCCACAAACAACTTTTACCAAGGGAATACAAGTAAAGGTAGGGCATCGATTGACTAAAAGACCAGCACTCTCTTTGTAGAGGTAGCGCTATCTCACACAACAGAATCATAATCCCCATTAATATTGAAGGTTATGCGTAACCTTCGATAAGATTCATCATTTTGTGTAACAATGGTGCAACAAAAACGCTTGAAAAAGCATAAAAATCAGCACAATCGGCGTATTTTGAAAGGAAAAGGAGAAAAAAGAAAAAGCCTGTAAGTCTTTATCTTACAGGCTTTTATAAGGGTGGGCGGTAGAAGATTCGAACTTCTGACCTCTACCGTGTAGATTTAGCACAAAAACTGTAAAGCCATATTTTAATACACCTTATAGGCATTCTCTCACTGCTCGCATAACAATGGTGTAACAAATTTTTCATCAAAATCGACAGCCAACGCGCACCAACGATAAAGACTGTAGCCCCCTCATATCTACTTCAGCAACTTGCAATTCAATCGGCGACGATCGCCTGCCCCTCCATATCGAACAACGCGAAGGTCAGCGGCGTGTCGGGAAGCCATTGTTGGCAAACGTTTCGGCAGGCGTTGGCGATGGCCGGATAGAGCGGTTCGCCGCTGGTGAAGGCGATGAGGTCGGTCACGTTCCGGACGAGGCGGAGGTCGGCGAGCTGGTTGACGATCTCCGGGCTGTAGCCGAGGTCGGTGGCGAGATTGGCGAGCCAGCGGGGATCGAGCGGGACGACGCGGCTGGAGAGGTCGGCCTCGCCTTGGGCGAGTTTGGTGGCTTTGGCGAGCATGACCCCGACGATGACGCGGCTGAAACCGCCATGCTCCCGCACTATTTCGAGCGTGCGCCCGATGACGTTGCCGTAATGGATACCGGCCAGCTCCGGCAGATCGGGGAAAAGTGCGCGGAGGTGGCGCTCCGACCGGAGACCGGAGGTGAGGGCGATGGTGGTGCTGCCGTTGGCGGCGGCCACGGCGATGGACTGGCGGATGCTGGCCAGCCACGCCTCCATCGAGTAGGGAACGACCTCGCCGCTGGTGCCGAGGATCGAGATGCCGCCGGTGATACCGAGCCGCTCGTTCATCGTTTTGCGGGCGACCTCCTCCCCGCCCGGCGCTGAAATCGTCACCGCGACGGCGTGGCGCAACCCGCGCTGCCGCAGCGCTTCGGCGATGCACTCCCGGATCATCCGGCGTGGCACGGGGTTGACCGCCGGTTCGCCGGGCGGAATCTCCAGCCCCGGCAGCGTCACCCTGCCGACTCCCTCGCCTTGCAGAAATCGCACCTCGTCCGGCTCGCCGTCCGGCAGCAGCGAGACCTCGCTGACGATCAAGAGGCCGTGCGTTACGTCGGGATCGTCGCCCGCGAACTTCCGCACGCCGCACCGCGCACGCCCTTCCTCCGCGCGGTACGAGACGATCCCGAAGCTCGCGATTTTGCCGGACGGCAGCGTGATCGTGACCGAGTCGGGAGCAGCGCCGTCAAGCAGCGCAATCACGGCGGCTTTCGTGGCCGCGGCGGCGCAGGCTCCGGTGGTGTAGCCTGTACGGAGCGGCTTCAGGTCGGCGCGTTCCGTCAGGCGAGCTTCGAGGTCTTCGGCGGAGAAGACGACGGTATCCCAGGCCGGGGCAGCTGGGCGGCGGATGACGATCAGCGGAATCCCGCACCGTTCGGCGACCCGAAGCTTCGCCGGGAAAAAGCCGGACTCGCCGCTCTCCTTCGCGAGCAGGCAATCGACGCCATGCGACCGCACCAGCGCTTCGAGCGCCTCGTCCGGGCCGTCGGGGTTCATCGGCAGCAACTTCGCTTCGGGGAATCCTTCGCGCCTCGCCAGCTCTATTGAACCCGCTGACGGCAGAATCCGCAGAAGCATCTCGCGACAACGCCACCACGGGCGCAACGGGGCGATGGATTGCACGCCGGTGAGCGCGAGCAGCTTCGCCGGTTCGAGTCGCTCCAGCCGCGCGACAGCTTCGGCGAAATCGGTAGCCGGATGAATCCACGGTGCCGACGGAAGTGGCAAAACCGCTCTGTCGAAGCGAATCAGGCGGACGGCGAGGCGCCTGCACGCCTCGAACACCGAGTGGTGCAAACGCGATGCAAAGGGGTGGGCTGCGTCGATGACGATCCGCACGCCGCGCAAAGCGATGAGTTCCGCCATCGCCGCCTCGTCCAACGCTCCGTCGCGAAACTCGCCGCAGGTGGTCGCGAACGGCTCGACGAGGCTTCTGGTCGAGTAGATGAAGGGCATCGCGAGCCGGTCGCAGAGCGCCGCCGCCTGCCGCCCCTCGGTCGTACCGCCGAAGAGCAGAATCATGCCGTACCTTCGCGGAAACCGTGCGTGAACGCTGGATCGTAGAGCTTCGAGCGACCGCCGCGCGCGCCGATCGCCTCGCCGACCACGAGCAGCACCGTGCGGCTCTTGCCGCTCTCTTGCACGAGCGCCGACAGCTCGTCGAGCCGCCCGCGCCACACCTGCTGGTCCTCCCAGGTGAGCCGGTAGCAGACCGCGACGGGCGTGTCGGCGTCGTAATGCCGGAGCAGCTCGGACTGCACCTCGTCGCTCCACTCGGCGCTGAGGTAGATGCACATGGTCGCCCGCGCGCGCGCCAGCTCCGAGAGGCGCTCCCTGTCCGGCACCGGCGTTCGCCCGCTGCCGCGCGTCAGGATGATGGTCTGCACCTTTTCCGGCACGGTGAACTGCGACTGCAACACCGCCGCCGCCGCCTGGAACGACGAGACGCCCGGCACGATTTCGTACTCGAACCCTTCGTCGTCGAAAAAGGCCATCTGCTCCTGGATCGCCCCGTAGATCGAGGGGTCGCCGGTGTGCAGCCGCACCACGAATTTGCCCCGGCGGCAGAAGCTCGCCATCAGTTCGAACTGCTCTTCGAGCGGCATCGAGGCCGAACTCCGCACCAGCGCCCCCGGCCCAGCGCAGTGGGTCAGCTTCTCCGGCACAAGGCTGCCCGCGTAGAGGATCAGGTCGGCCTGTTCGAGGTAACGCCTGCCTTTGAGCGTCACCAGCTCTGGATCGCCCGGCCCGGCTCCGACAATAGCAATGCGCCCTCGCCGCTCGGCTCCGCGCAACAGGCTGACGGCGAAGGTGTAGTGGCGCGGCTCTCCCTCGGGAACGCCCGCCAGCGCGACCTTGCGTTTCTCCGCCAGCCACCGGTTTTCGCCCGAAAGCAGCGCCGCCGAAGCCTCGGAGACGCTGTGCACGCCGGTCTTGCGGAAAACGACATCGGACGGATTGGGCACCGGCCCGGCGCTTTCGAGCCGCTCCGGCGCGAAGCCAATCAGCGTTGTGCCGCACGCTTCGGCAAAGGCGACGAACGCTGCTTCATCCAGCTTGAAATCGACCGACCCCACGCTGCGGATCGAGCGTGGCGAAAACCCGGCAGCGGCCAGCTCCTCCGTGATGGAGCTGACGAAGCGACCAGGATCGATGCCCCGCTCCGACCCGACCCCGACGCAGAGTACCTTCGGACGATAGAAAACTGTCTGCACCGGCGCGTCGAAGAGGCGCGGCGTGACGGCGAGCAAAAGACGGCACGTGCTGAAATCGACATCTTCATAGCGATACGCCATCGTGACGAACGGCGGGGCGGTGCATTCGAGCTGGTCGGTGAGCGCATCGCGAATGTCGAGCAGCAGCGTCGTCGGTTCGTGGTTCACGAACGCCGCCATCGCCGTGGTGATCGTCTCTCCGGCGACCGGCGAGGCGAACTCGATACTCCACCCCTCTTCGCTCCCCAGAATGTCGAGCGGCCACAACCCCTGCACGTCGCTCGACGTACTCAGCACCGCCTGCGCTCCGAGCAGCCGCGCGACCCGCCCGGCCAGCGCGTTCGCCCCGCCCGCATGGCCCGACAAGACGCTCTGCACGAAGCGCCCCGCCTCGTCGCAATTGATGACCGCCGGGTCGAGCTGCTTGCCCTGCAACACCAGCGCTATCGAACGCACGCAGATGCCGAGCGAGCCAATAAAGAGAAAGGCGTCGAAGCTGCCGAACGACTGCCGGACAAATGCCGGTACGCTCTCGACCTGTTCCGCCAGTTCGGAGTTCCGGGACGAGAACAGCCCGCATCCGGTAAAACCGTCCGCCACGAGCAGGCTTTTCAGTGCGTGACCGAGCGCGATTCCGGTTTCGGTGAGGGCGATAATGGCGATTCGTTCGTGCATGAAGAAAATCGTTGTCGTTGTCGAGAATAAACACGGAGAACCGTGGCATTTCGTAGGGGCGCTTCGCGAAGCGTCCGTACAAGATCAGACAGATCGGTCTGATCGGACTAATCTGACGGATCGGGTCGAGCGTTCCCAGGACATCGCTTCACCGCTTTCATCACCGTTACGGGATTGTGGTCGCCGACGGCCAGCTTGAGCGGATCGGCGAGTTCCATGCCGTAGCGGGTGGCGCTGGCGGCGAAGGCGCTGGCGCTCGACTCGCGGACGGTGTTCATCACCACCCGGCCTCCGGGAGCGAGATGCGTCGCCACCACATCGAACACCTCGCCCAGCCGGTCGCCGTGGCCGCCGATGAAGACCGCATCGACACCATCGATGCCGCAGAGCGCCCGGTGCTCCTGCGTCAGAAAGTCGTCCATCACCTTCACGATGCCGGGTGCGCCGAAGCGCCGGGCGTTCTTCTCCAAGAGGGCGTCGCACTCGGGGCGCTTCTCGAAGGCGGTCACCGCGAGGCCCGGAAACCGGAGCCGCGCTTCGATGGCCACCGAGCCGGTGCAGAAGCCCACGTCCCAGAAGGTGCGCGCCCGGCCCAGCTCCAGCGCGGCGAGGGCGGCCAGGCGGAAGGGCATTTTGGTAATCATGTTGGGCCGCCCGGCCAAGCCGTCGAACAGCTCCTCCGGAATGCCGAACCGGCGCTTCGGCGACTCCGTGGCTTCGAGCAAGAGGCAGTTGAGCTTGCCGAATTGCATCCCGGAAGCCTCGTCGAGCGTGCAGTGCGTCACCCGCTCGCTCTGGCCGCCGAGCGCTTCGCCGACCACCATGCGGTAGCCGGAATAGCCGAAATCGAGTAGCCGACGTGCCACCTCCGGCGGGGTTTTGCGGGTGTCGGTCAACACGCCGATGAGCCGTTCGCCCGCGATCAGGGCCCGATCCAGCTCCTCCCAGCTTCGCCCGGTGAGCGAGGCGTGGCGCATCGACTGGTACGCCATCATGCAGCGCTGCGCAAGCATCTGGAGCGAGTGGAACGCGGGGAAGCTCCGCATCGACGCGCCGGGAAAGCGCTTTTGCAAGGTCGCGCCGAAACCGTAGAAAAACGGGTCGCCGGAGGCGAACACCACCACCGGCCCGTCCGCCCCGGCGAGTTGCGACAGCACTCCGTCAATAGGCGGCGCGATGGTGATCCAGCGGTGTCCCGCCGGAAGCAGCCCGCCGACAATCTCGCGGTGGCGCTCCCCGCCCGCGAAGATGCGGGCCGCGCCAATCGCCGCGATGGCGGCGGGATCGAGGCGCGGCTCCGCGCTGTCGCTGAGGCCGACGAGCGTGAAGCGCTCAGACATGGCAGCCCGGATTCATCGCCTCCGCCTCGTCGAGGCTGAAGGCCGCGTTGACGATGGTGGCGGCAATCGCGCTGCCCCCCTTGCGCCCCTCGATGACCGCTATCGGCGTTGCGCCCGCCGCCTTGAGCCGGTGCTTCGACTCGACCACGTTCACGAAACCGACCGGAGCGCCGATCACCCCCATCGGCGCAAAGCCGCCGCGATGCAGCAGCGAGGCCAGCTCAAAGAGCGCCGTCGGGGCGTTGCCGACGACGAAAAGCGCGTCGGGATGCTCCCTTGCGGCGAGCCGCATCCCTGCCTGGCTGCGCGTGATGCCCTCGCTTTTGGCCAGCTCCGCCACGCGCGGATCGTGCAGGTAGCAACGCGCCGTCACGCCGTAGCGCTCCAGCGCCGCCTTGCGCAGCCCCGACTGCACCATCGTCACGTCGGTGACAATCGTCGCGCCACCGGCGGTGAGCGCCTCGTGCCAGCGCCGGATTGCGCCGGGCGAGGCGTGGAACAGCTCCTGCATCTCGAAATCGGCGGTCGTGTGTATCGCGTGCATGACCGCCCAGCGCTCGTCGGCAGGGCGACCGTCCGGCTTCATCAGCCCGGCGATGGCGCGAAAGCTGCCGCTCATGATCGACTGACCAACCGGTGTCGATCCATCTTCCGCGTCACGGCTGAAATAGCCCCTCGGCGTAATCATCCGCTCGCCGGAGAAGAAGGTCGAAGCGTTGCCCACCAGCATCACGGTGAACATGTCGAGCGAGTCGGGATCGAACTCGCCAAGCGTCGTGAGCGCCACCGACTCGTCGCTGCGCGAAACGTTGCGGACGATGCCGACCGGCGTCGATGGCGATCGGTGGCGCAGAAACAGCTCGCGGAAGCGGTGAAGCTGCCAGTAGCGGTCGCGACTGCGCGGATTGTAGAGCGCCGTCACGAAGTCCGCCGTTGCCGCCGCCTCGATCCGCTTTTCGATCACCTCCCACGGCGTCATCAGGTCGGAGAGCGAAATGGCGCAGAAGTCGTGGCTCACCGGAGCGCCGAGCCGCGCGGCGGCGGCCTGGAAGGCGCTGATGCCCGCCAGCACCTCGATTTCGACATCGGGCCAGCGCCCGCTCGCGTGCAGTTCGGCAATCAGCGGCGCCATGCCGTAGATGCCCGCGTCGCCGGAGCTGACCACCACGACCTGCCGCCCCTCGGCGGCCAGCGCGAACGCCTGTTCGGCCCGCTGCATCTCGCCGGTCATGCCGGTCGCCAAGGTCTGGACGGAGTCCGGAATCAGGTGCGCGATGCTCTTCATGTAGCCGGTGTAGCCAACCAGCGCATCAGCCGCGCGAATCGCTTCGAGCACCTGCGGGGTCATCATTGAGTCGCTGCCGGGGCCGAGGCCCGCAACGGTAATCCTGCCATTCATGATGCAAAGGGCGAAAGGGTTGACTGCCGACAGTGCGGTGAGCAGACCAGCAGCGAAAAGTAGGGGATAGCGCGATCCCGCAAAGCGTCGATCTCTATCGTCAAAAACTCGCCCGCCATGCCCACCTTTTCAGCGTAGAGGAAGGGTTTTGCGTACCGTTCGAGGAACGCGACCAGTTCGTCTCTGACTGTCGAGAGCTTCATCACCACCACAGTGCTGTGGCTGGCGAGAGCGCGTTCGAGTTCGCCGATCTCGTCGATCTGCGCCAGCACGAGCACGCTGTCGCGCTGCAACGCGAGCGGCATTCCGGCAGCCGACCCGGCGGCGATGAATGCCGGAATGCCGGGCGTCATCGAGCAGTCGAGGCCGTCGAGCCGCGCCCGCTCGACGATGGCCGACGCGGTGCTGTAAAAGCCGCCGTCCCCGACGCTCACCACCGCCACGCGGCGGCCTACCCGCACCTCCTCCGCCATCGCGGCGTAGTTGGCCGCGTAACTCGCCTCGGCGGCCTCGCGCGAGCGCGACATCGGCACGAGCATCCCCCGGAGCTTCGACGGATCGAGATCGTACGCTTCGAGAATATCGAGCGCCACGCTCGTCACCGCGCCCGAAGCGCTGACCGTGCCGGGATAGAAGATCACCTCCGCCTCCCTGAGCTGCGAGAGCGCCCTGACGGTGATGAGGCCGGGATCGCCCGGCCCAAGCGAAACGCTGATGAGAGCGCCTTGTTTTTCCATTGATTGCATACGATTGTCAGTAACAGTGTCAATGCCTTTTCCTGTTCTTCCTGGGAACGCCGAGCTCCAGCTCGGCATCTTCTCTCAGGTTCAATTTTTTTAATTACTTAATGATTAACCCACGCCATGAGAATCCCCTAAAACCGGAATAATGTGGAGCCTGCGGCTCTATTGCCGAGCTGGAGCTCGGCGCTCCCAGCTTTCGAAACAATCCCCGCACCTCACGACAACAGATCAATACCGTGGTCTTCGGCGGTTTCGAGAATTCGTCGGGCGAAGATCGCGGCGAAGCGGTCGTCCGAACCAAGGCCCTCCATGCGGGTTTCGACCTGGCATCCCGCCGCCTCGAACGCCCCTTTCCACGAGCCGGGATCGTCGTCGGCAATGTCGTTGTGCGCGTGGTCGCCCGCCGTGATCATGAAGGGGCGCAGCAGCACCGTCTTGCGTCCGTTGCCCGTCACCCCGGCGACGATATCCTCCACGCCGGGCCGCCCCTCGACCATGCCGATGTGAATCTGCGCGCCCGGATAGCGGCTGCGCATCACCTGGCAGGTTTCGTGAAACGCGCCCGACGAAAAGAAATCGTTGCCGTGCGCCACATAAACCAGCGCCGCATCCATCTGGCGGGCGCGTTCGACATCCTCCTCGAACAGCCCGGCAACCTCCTCGATGTCCTCCGCGTAATCGTGCTCGATGCCGCAGGTGCCGAGCGCCGGGCGCGAGAGCACCACCTTCTCGAAGGGCGACCAGACCCGCTTGATGGTGCGGATCGACTGGAGCGCCGAAACGTACGATTTCAGATCTTCGAACTGCTCGCCGTGATACATGTGCGTCGGCTGCACGATGACCGTCCGGTAGTTGCCGTCCTGCAAATTGCCGATCGCGCCGAGGAACCCCTGCACGTTCAGGAACTCGTCGGCTACCCCCTCGTCGAGCCACTTCCGGGGATCGCGCCGCCGCGCCGACCAGATGTTGCGCACCATGTTCGAGGTGAAGCAGTGCCGCACTTCGATGCCGGGAATCCGCGCCTGCACCTGCCGCCGGATGTTCTCCAGCGAGGTCAGCGCAGACGGATACGTGGTGCCGAAATGGGCCAGCAGAATCGCCTTCTTGTTGATCTGCGAACGCTTTTTGTGTTTACTCATTTTGGTTGAAGCTGTGATTTCCCCCGATCCGTCCGATCATTTTTTCTTGCCCGCCCCTTCCGGGACAGCGTGTTCACCGATGATGAACACCACCGGCAGCGGAAGCTCGCGCTCGCGGAGCCGCTCGACAATCGTGCCGAGCGTGGCCGCGACCAGCGCCTGATCGCTCCGCGAGACGCGCGAGACCGCGCACGCCGGAAGCTCAGGCGGCAGGCCGGACTTGATGAAGCGCCCGACGATCCTGTCGAGATGCTCGAAGCCCATGTACATCACCAGCGGCGTGCCCGCCTTCATCAGCTCGATCACTGCCGCGAAATGCTCCAGCGAGTAATCGGCGGTCTGGCCGGTGCAGAAGAGCGCCGAGGTGTTCCGGTAGCGCTCGGTCAGCGGAATCCGGCAAAGCTCTGCGGCGGCGATGCCCGCCGTGATGCCCGGCACCACCTCGCACGGCGCTCCGGCGGCGTCGAGCGCGCGCACCTCCTCGATGCCGCGCCCGAACATGAAGGGGTCGCCCGCCTTCAGCCGGACGACGCATTTGCCCTCGCGAGCGTGCCGGACAAGCAGGCCGTTGATCTGCGCCTGCCGGTCGGTCTGATCCTTGCCGTCGCCGTTGCGCTTGCCGACGGCGATCTTCTCCGCACCGGGCGACAGCAGCGCGAGGATTTCCGGACTGACGAGCGCGTCGTGCAGCACCACGTCAGCCGATTGCAGCAGCCGCTGCGCCCGCACGATCAGCAGCTCCGGATCGCCCGGCCCGGCCCCGACCAGCCAAACCTTGCCACTATGCGTCATTGATCTCCCGCTCTACTTTCATCGACTTCAGAATCTTTCTGGCCGCGCTGATCGTCATGGCCGTGCCGGTCAGGTCGAAACCGTCTTTTGTGACGAGAATCTCGATCAGATGCGCGATGCGCGGCAGGCGAAGCCCTGCCTGCCGCACAAGATCGCGATGCTCGAACATCGAGCCGACCTCGCCCTCGAAGAGCACCCGGCCCCGATCCATCACGCAGGCCCGGTCGCAGAAGAGCGGCACCATCTCGATGTCGTGCGTGGCGACCACCACCGTCATGGCGGAGGAGCGTTGCAGCTCGCGGATGAAGCGCATGATCTCGTCCGCGCCCTTCGGATCGAGGCCGGCGGTCGGCTCGTCGAGCAGGAGCACCGACGGCTCCATCGCCAGCACCCCGGCCAGCGCCACCCGCTTCTTCTGCCCGAAGCTGAGGTGGTGCACCGGCTTGCGAGCCAGCGCCGTGATGCCGACAAGCTCCATCGCCGCCTCGATCCGCCGCCGCGCCTCTGGCTCCGGCAGGCCGAGATTGCAGAGGCCGAAGGAGATGTCTTCGTAAACGCTCGACGCGAAAAGCTGCGCGTCGGGGTTCTGGAAGACGATGCCGACTTTCTGCCGTAACGCTTTCAAGCCATTGGCGGAGTAGTCGAGCGGCTGATCGCCCAGCAGCACCCGGCCCGAACGCGGCTTCAGGATGCCGTTAAAGCTGAGCAGGAGCGACGACTTGCCCGCGCCGTTGCCGCCGAGCAGCGCGGTCACTTCGCCCGCGCGGATGGAGAGATCGAGGCTGTCGAGCGCCACCGTGCAGTCCGGCCAGACGCACCTGAGCGCCTCCGTGCGGAGCATGTTCGGCGACGCCATCAGAAGAGCCTCCCGGAATGCGTTGCGATGGCGGCGCAAAGCAAGGCCGCCTCCAGCAGCGCGAGGCCCGCAAGCGACGGCTGCCGCGCTCCGCTCGACGGATCGAGCACGCGAATCGAGCCGTCGTAGCCCCGGCACTCCATCGCCACGTACAGCTCCTCGGCGCGCCTTGCCGAAAACACGAAGAGATTCGAGGCGAGCGCGGAGAGCGCGCGATAAGACGAGGAGGCTCCGGTATAGCCGAGCCGCGAGCGCTGCGCGGTGGCCATCTCCGAAGCCGTTCCGAAGAGCAGGAACACGAAGCGATAGACAAGCAGCGTCATCTCGACAAGCAGCGGCGGGAGGCCGATGGAGGCCATCGCGCGACCGAGATCGGCGACCGGCGTCGTGAAGGCGACGAAGTAGAGGCATGAGACCGCCACGAGCGCCCTGAAACAGAGACGCGCCGCCATCGCGACTCCGGCGGAGGTAATGCCGATAGACGCTCCGCCGACCGGCGTGGAGACGATGAACGCCTCCGGAGATGCGGAGGCATCCACGGCCACCGCCCCCGTGCCGATCACCAGAAATCCCGCCGGAAGCAGCAGCCAGCGGAGGTAGTCGGCGGGACGAACGCCCCCTTTCAGCATGAGCGCCGCGCTCATCAGCGCGAACACCAGCAGCGAGAACAGCACGGAGTCCGCCCACAGCACCATCGCGATGGGCGGCAGCGCGCAGAGCAGCTTGAAGCCCGGCGCGACATCGCGCAGCCGGGATCGCGCGGCATGTTCGTCGAGCGTCATCATGGCTGCCCCGCACCGGCGGATTCATGCTTGCCCCGCAGAAACCCGAGGCCGTAGCCCAGCACGCCCGCGCCGAACGCCGCCTGCAACGCGAAAAGCAGGCTCTCGACCTCGCCGCCCGGCGGCTCCCAGAAGGGCGCGAACCACGGCTTGTACTCTGGATGCAGTTGCGTGATCGCCTCCTCGGCCTGGCCATCCGCGCCGCCGAATTCAGCATCGCTCAGCGTCATCAGCGGCACGACCGCCAGCGCGATCACCAGCGCCGCGAGCAGGAGATTTTTCAGGATCGAGCGTTTCATCACTTTACCTCCCCGGAAAGCATTGCGCCGCCAAACATGGTTTCACCGGCATAAGAGCGAATGGCGTTATAAACCATCACCGTCAGGATGCCCTCGCTCACGGCGAGCGGAACCTGCGTCACGGCGAAGATGCCGAGGAACTTGAACAGGGCGGCGGCAAATCCACCGGTCGCCGACGGAAACGCGGCAGCAAGTTGCAGCGAAGTAACCACGTAGGTCACCAGATCGCCCAGAGCCGCGCCGAGAAAAACCGCCATCGAGCGAGGAGCCTTCATCCCGTCGGCGAGCTTGTAGATGCCGTAAGAGACAAACGGCCCGGCGATGCCCATCGAAAAGAGGTTCGCGCCAAGCGTCGTCAGGCCGCCATGCGCCAGCAGCAGCGCCTGGAAGAGCAGCACGATCGCGCCAAGCACGCTCATCACCGACGGGCCGAACATGATTGCCCCGAGTCCCACGCCGGTCGGGTGCGAGCAGCTCCCGGTCACGGAGGGAATCTTGAGCGACGAAAGCACGAACGCGAACGCTCCGGCCATCGCGAGCAGCAGCTTCATGCGCGGATTGTCGGCCACGATCCGGCGCATCGACCGGAAGCCGAGAACGAAAAAGGGCAGCGACACCGCCGTCCAGAAAAGACTCCACGAAGGGGGCAGGAACCCCTCCATGATGTGCATCGCAAATGCATCTCCACCGCCGAGCGCCAGCATGGCCGCAGTCATCGAAGGCACGGCGACAAAACGGAATTTCAGACTGTTCATCATCTCCTCCTTTAGTTGAATCGCGCGGCCACGCCCAGCAGCACAGCCGTATCGGGTTCGGCATCGTTCAGCCCGCCCTTGATGCCAAGATCGAAATCGAAGTTTTCGGTGACGCTGTAGATCAGCCCGCCAACCAGAAATGCGGGATGCGTTCGCGATCCTTTCTCTTCGGCGGTTTCGATGCCGATGTCGGCAACCGCCCTGAGCTTGTCCGAAACCGCATATTCGCCTGCGAGGGATGCGTTCCAGATGTGCTTGTTGCAAGCGGCTGCATCCTCGTCAAGCTCATAGGCATTGCGATGGTAGCCCGCATTGGCATGAAGCGTCAGCGGCCCGAACTCTTTCGTGGCGATCAGCGCCGCGCCGCCGGTCACCCTACCGGTGCCGAGGCCCTTGTTGGCGTCACCGGTCGGCAGGGAGATGCCGGGTTTCAGGGCAAGGCTGAAGCCGTTCTTTTCGTTCTCGCAGAACCGCCACTTGAGTTCGAGCGTCATATCACCGATGCCGCTTTCATCGGCGCTAACCAGTTGATTTTCCTTCACCTGATACCACAGGTATGGCAAACCGGCAACGATGTCGATGTCCTCCGATATACCGTAAGAAACCGCCACCGCAGCTTCGTATTCACGCTCTTTGATCTTGATACCTTCGTCGTGCTCACTGTTGGCGGAAAATTCGGTCGTGCACTCGATCTGCCAGCCGCCAGCGCCTTGGGTGCCGGTATCGTCGGTAACAAGAGGATGGGCCGCATACGCCGGGGCAGCGCAGCACAGCAGCGCTACCGCCATAAGATTTTTTTTCATGGTTGTGTGTTTTGTTCTGTCAGTTAAAGAGCCAGAAAGGAATGACAGTCAGCGGATGACCGGCGACGGTAAAACTGTCACAGCCTGAACGGCACTGGTAACAAGCGACGATGAACGGATCATGTCCTTGAGGAGAGCGTTGACCGGATTGACGCGAAAAAGGCGGAAAATGGCCGATGTGATGAGTACGGCAGGATCGATGGGGGTCGATGGAAAACAGCACGGATCGCGCCGGGACGCCAAACGGCGATCGGAACAGATCGTGATAGACAGGAGGAACGAATCGACTGAGAAGCGATCGGAACAGCCGGTTGCGCATCGCTGTTAACGATGCACGAAACCAGCCTGTTCCAGCGGATGGAACGAGGGTGTGTTTCATGGTGTATGTTGCTTTATTCCCGAAGCGTTAAAAGAAATGAGGCAGGTCTTCTGACTTTCCCGGATTCTGCCGGCCTTCCCATCCCTGAACGGGACAGTGGCATTGTCGGCGAACCGTGTCGCCAGCCTTGCGGCCAGCGCGGGATTACAGCAGCGGGTACTGTTCCGGACTCTCACCGGATTCCCTTTTAAGCCCGCATGTTTCCATGCAGGGCACCACATAATCGGATGAAGTATAAGAAAAAGATCAAGATCAGCAAACAGCAAGCAGAATTTTGATAGGACAACCACTCAGTTGCCTGCTCAGCGAGTAGCCGATAATCTCACACCCGAACAGCTTCAGAATGGTCACCTGGTGTCGCCAGCAACGTTTGGCCGGCACGCAGGCGATATCGCTGGTACATATCTTGTTGGGCGCTTCGATGGTGAACTGATGCTCCAGCAAATTCGGCGGGATCGTGTTTGTACCATACTTGATTTATCCTTTTCGAAAAGGTATGGCATCAAGTGTTCTCCATAAAAATATCAGATTCATTTTGGGGTCCACTTCATGTCCCTGTTACCAACCCGGCTTACTCAAAACTGCAGACCGTCAGAAGCAGCAGAGGCAGTACCGTCACCAGTACTGCCTGCGCGATTCGATCGACAACGAATCGCATCTGCCGCCGCCTCAGAACGCTACCGTGTATCGCACGTTATACGACCGGCCTGGCATGGGATATCCATCCTTTTCGGCATAGTTTTCATCAAGCAAGTTCTGGACTGTCAGATCGATACGATTCTGCCTGTTGAGCGCAAAGCCGACCGTTGCGTCAATCACCAGGGATGGATCAAACTCAAGCACGCCATCCTTGAGGGTAGGACGATACGACTTGTAGTAGTTGGTTTGATAAACAGAACCAAGATACCTCGCGCTGAGACGGGCGATGAAAAACTTGAAATCATCATACTCTACACCAAACGAACCGAGACCATTACGCACAAAAGTCATGGGAGTTTCGCCAGTGGTATTTGTTACAGTTGCTTCAAACAGATGGGTATAACTGGCAAAACAACGGAGCGAATAGCGGTAATCGACGCTTGAACCGAAATCATATCCGACTTCGAATTCGATGCCTCTGAGCTTTGCGCTTGCTGCATTGACATAGGTGTAATAAGACGTGGTATCGACGACATATTTTGAAGTAATGAAATCATCCCATGCGGTATCGTAGTAGGTCACGTCAGCTTTCAAGCCATGCTTTTCATCACTCCAGGTCAGGCCGACATCCCAGGTTCTGCTGGTTTCCGGTTTCAGGTCGGAGTTCCCACGCCACAGATAGCCGTAGGAATCAAGATATTCACCGGCTTTTTGCAATGCAGTGGGAGAAACAAACGCCTTTCCGATACTTGCATGGGTTTTCAGACCAGGAACGAAGGTGTACTGGAAAGCCAGCGAAGGGCTGAAAAAACTGTCTTGCTCCTTTGTCGTATCAACGCCCGAAAGCAGCGGCGTCTCAAGCATGTTGAAGGATGTCATGTCATACCGAACACCAGGCGTCACCACCAGTTTGCCACCCATCAGTTTCAGTGAGGATTCTGCAAACACGCCGAGGTTCGCCGTTTTGCCGTCTGGGCTGTAAGGGGCTATCGAAACCCCTGGGGCGCTCTGGCGGCCAGTCTGGTATGTCGCTGTATTGTAGTCGATACCTGCTGTCAGCCGATGCTCGCCAAGTTTGATGGCGTCTTGTAACTGAAATCCATACTCCTCATTTCGGCCATTGTAGTACGCATAGGTTTCGCCTGAGGTATCAGTTTTCAGGTTACGACTTTCGTTTTCCGACCAGTATGGAAGAAATTTTATCGAGTGGTTACCAACACTACCAGAAAGCGTGAGGTCGGCTGTTTTACGAAACACATCTTTCACTCCGGGAGAAGAGGAGCCAAAAATATCACCGGCCGTATGAACTGAGGGGGCGTTGAAAACAGAACCACGCACGTCGATACGGAAATTGTCGCTCAAACGGTAGCCCAGACGAAGCGATTCCGAGTTTGTCGAATACGCGGTATTTTCCATCGTATTGTTCCCTTTTGCATTTTTGTCCGGAAGCAATTCGGAAGATGGATTTGCTATGAGCGTATTTTTACCAAACTTGTAATCTTCAGTTTCATTGAAATACCGTACTCCAAGATCAAAATCCATCCGGTCATTAATCGAACCGCCAATGGTCGCGCTGCCTTCGTAGGTTCCGAAACTGCCGTAACCAGCAGATACCTTTCCCTTGATCGGCCCCTGCGATTTTTTTGTGATGAAATTGATCGTTCCCGCCATGCCATTTGAACCGTACAGTGCCGATGACGGACCTTTGATTACCTCGACATGGTCGATCATGTTCATGTCAACTGTCGAAAGGTTATTCGTGCCAAGCGGACGACCATCGAGCAGATAGGTCACGTACTGGGCGCTGTAATACGATCCGTAATTCGGCTTGAAACCTCTCATCGATACGCCGGAAAGCAGGCCCGGGTACTCGATCACATCGACGCCTGCCGTCTTTTTCAGAAGCTCGGTGGCATCAGCGGGATTGAGGGCTTCAATATCTTTGCTCGTAATAACCTCCACTTTGCGCGGGATGTTCTTGAGTTTTTCGTCCGTTCTGGTCGAAGAAACGACGATTTCACCGGAGACGTACTCTGCCGCATCGGTTTTTGGGTTTTCCTCTGCAACAGCACCAGGCTGGAATGCTGTCGAGAGTATGGCGAGAAGGCCCGCCATGCGGATGAATGATTTCGAGGGCTTTACAAAATTGCTTTTCATGATTAAACGGATTGTTGTTGTAATGTTCTTCTGTGTGTCTTGCGAATCATCCACACACATGGCCCATCACGGATGTTGCAACCCGCTGATCGTTTTCTGCATCTCCTGACGATCCTTTTCCGTCCGGAAAAGGGAACGTTCGCTTCTGCCGGACGGAATCTTACCGCCTCCGCCCGACCACACGCGGCAATCGCGCTGTTTGTTGTCATGTTCGTGTTCGCTCTCTTCCCGGAGCATTTACTGCATTACGGCAGGTCTTCTGACTCTCCCCTCGCTTCCGGCCTTCCCGGTTCGCGGTCGCGAACCAGTGGCGTCATCGGAAGCGATCGTCCGCCGACCCGATTGTGGCCGACGGGAGGATCACAGCAGCGGGCACTGTCCCGGATTTTCACCGGGTTCCCTTTTCATTCCGATGCCCCACCGGGCACCGGAAACCGTAACTGAATTATTTACTGTCAGTTGCTACTTTTTCTCAGTTCTTCTTTCCGAAGAATCGACGCCAAGACGCCACTCCTGTTTCCAGCGCTCTACGTCTTTGCCGGTGAAAATGTCGATGCGGCCACCCTGAAACGATTCGTCAACATCGCCGATGCGCTCTTCGAGGTCGCCCTCGATGGAGAGCGCCGCCTGCCGCACCGCTTCGAGCAGATCGGGACGGGCTTCCCAGAGGCCGCGTGCTTCGGCTTCGAGCAGGCGGCGGGTGATCTCTTCGAGCGCATAAGGGTTCTGCTGGCGAATCCACTCGCGGTTTTCGTCGTTCTGCACGAAGGTCTCGACGACGCGCTCGAACACCCAGGTCTCCACCTCGCCAGTGGTGGCACTCCACTTGAAGAGGTTGTTGATGCGCGAAGCAAACCCCTGAGCCCCCTGAAAGCCGTGTTCTTTCATTGAAGCGATCCACGACTCGTTGCAGAGCTTGGCGCGAACGGAGCGTTCGGCCTCCTCGCGGAAGTCGCGGATGTCGGGATTGCCGGGGCGGGTCGCGTCGGCCCACCACGTTTTGGCGGGCTTGCCGGAGAGCACCTGCGCGGCAGCGGCCATGCCCCCGGCGCTGGCGGCGTAACAGCCGCAGTCGAGCGCGTCGTACTCTTCGGAGGTCTGTTTTATGTAAGAGACTTCAACTCTTGCAAGCTGCCTGCTGAAAAGGTCGTACGCCTTTACGCCGTGGTCGAGCTGCTCGCCGCCGTAGGCGTAACCGGCGTGATTGATGTAGGTTTCGGCAAGGTCTCGCCGGTCGTTCCAGGCCGATGCGTCGAGCGCTAGCGCCACGCCGTTGGCATACGCGCCGGGCGGCGATGAAAAGACGCGGTAGAGCGAGAGGCGCTGCATGAGCGAAGCCTCCATCTGTTCGGCGTGGGACTCCTGCAAGGCGGCGAGTTGTTCGAGCGTGTGCTTGCGGACGAAGTTCGATTCCGGCGACTCCTTCTCAAGGGCGCTGACGGCGGCGACCGCCTTGTCGATCAGGGCGAGGAAGTGCGGAACCATGTCCCGGACGATGCTGCTGGTTTCGATGGTGACGTCGATCCTCGGCCTCGGCATCGAGACGCCGTCGATACTCACCGTCAGCTCGTCGAGCGGGATCACCTCGATGCCGTTCACCCTGCCGTTCGCCTGCCGCACCGGTCTGACACCCATGAGGGCGAAGATTTGCGAAAGCAGTTCGCCATCCGATTTGAAGGCGTCCGAGCTCCAGAGGCTCATGCCGATGCTTTCGGGAAAGCGCCCCTCCTCGCGGTGGAATTTTTGCAGCACCATGTCGGCCATGCCGCAGCCGATTGTCCAGGCGGCCTCGGTCGGCATGGTCATGATGTCGGCGGCGTAGAAGTTCCTGCCGGTGGGCAGCACGTCGGCCTTGCCAGAAAAGGGGGCGTCTGCGAGACTGGCATCGATGTATCTGCCGGAGAGCGCCCGGATGACGCTGCTCAGTTCGTCGCCTGCCCGCCCGATCCCTTCGGCGGTCTTCAGACTCCACGCTTTGAGCGTTTCCGGCAAGGCCTCGGCAGCGTCGCGGATGGCCTGTTCGCCCTGAGAAGGATCGAGCAGTGCCGCGAAAAGCTCGGCGGCTTTCATGAAGTCGTCGCCGCCGAGTCCGGGGTGCAGCGCGGCAACCTCGGCAACGGAGGGATACTCGTCGCCGAGCCGGGGCAGGGAAGCCGTTAGCATGGAAGCAACGCCCTCGACCGGCGGAGGCTGGCCGAACCGGTGCATTCCGTCGGGCACCATCGACTGCTTCACCAGACCGATCCTGCGCGAGAGGCTCTCGGCCTCGTCGAGCAAGTGCGCCGTGGTAGCTTTTTCCGGCAGGAATCGCAAGTTGACGGCCAGTTCGAGCAGCTCCTCCTGCAACGCCTCCATGCGCGCCTTTTCATTGCCATCCACCGCGCGGCGGAATTCATTCAGAAGCTCGTCGAATCGCTGCAATTCCGGCGTCAGGGCCGCAGGGCGATAGACCGGTGTAAGATGGTCGATGATGACGGCCCGGGCCCGGCGCTTGGCGGTCATCCCCTCGCCGGGCACATCCATGATGTAAGGGTAGATGTTCGGCAGATCGCCGAGCGAGATGTCGCTGAAGCAGTTGCCGGAGAGCACGGCCCGCTTGCCGGGCAGATACTCCAGCGCGCCGCTCGTGCCGAAATGGATAACGGCGTCGAACTCCTTCTGCACCCAACGGTAGGTGGCCAGCCAGTGGTGCGGCGGCGTAATGTTGGGGTCGTGCAGAATGCGGCACACCTCGCCGTCGCAACGCGCACCGTAGCAGCCGCGCTTCGGCTGTGGCATCACGAAAACCTTGCCGAACCGAAGACCGGTGATGAGCAGCACCGGTTTGCCATCGACTTCGAGCGCCATCCCCTCGCCCGGAAACGCGCCCCAGTCGACATCCACCCGCTCGCGCACGCCGGCGTCGAGCCGGTCGAACCACTCGCGGTACTCCTCTTCGTGCATTGCGTGCAACACGCCGCCCTTGCGCATGATCTCGTCGGCGGTTGTCCAGCGGAATTCGAGCAGCGCTTTGCGGTCTTGTATAAGGTCGAGCAGCGCCTTGCCCGACTCCGGCAGTTCACCCGTGTCGTACCCCTCTCGCTGCATCCGCCGGAGCAGCGAAAGCAGGCTCTCGAAGGTATCGAGACCGGCGGCCATACCGATGGTGCTCTCGACCCCCTTGCAGGGGTTGTTGTGCAGCATGACGGCTACCCGCTTTTCGGCGTTCGGCGCATGGCGAAGGCGCGCCCAGCGCCTGACGCGCCTGGCGAGCATTGCAATCCGCTCATCGATGGGAACAGCGGTTCGAAGCGTGAACGGGTCGCCGGGCTTGCGAATCATTCCTGACACCATGACCGGATCGATGGCGCCGAACATCTCCGGCTGCACCAGCGAGTGGGTCAGGCTCATGGCGCTGATGCCGACCGGATCGGCGAGCCACTCTTCGGGCGAGAGCATGAAGTTGCGGATAAGCTGGATGACCGGAACGTCGAGGTCTTGCAGAACATGCCGCTCTTCGGGCGTCGCGATCAGCCGACCGAGCAGGAAGTTCAGCACCACGTCCGGGCGCAGTTCGCCGGAGGTGAAGAGTCGATGCCAGGGGTAACGATTCTCCTGCATCATGGCTGCCTCGCTGTCGAAAAAGACGCAGAACGGAACGATACCCGATTCCGAAAGCGCCCCGACGAGCGCATCGACATCGGCATGGTTTCCCTCCGCGATCAGGGTATAGTGCATGATAATCCCGGCTACAGGAGCGTTTTCAGCCCACCGCCCTGTTTGCCGTAACCATGAAGCGTACTCGTCGGCGCTCTCGAAGAAGCGATCGCTTTCGGGATGAAAAATGCCGGTCGTGCACACCGCGCGGCAAGGCTCGTGGTCGAGACCGGCAAGGCGGCGCAGGCCGTTCAGGTAGTTCTCCCTCGACAGTACGCCGAAATAGTCGCGGAGCGTCCGGAGTTCCGCGCCGTCAACTGTGGAGAAGCTCTCCGGCAATCCCGGATGCAGGGCGACCCTTCCGGGAACCTGCATCATCTTCGGAAGCAGCCCCTGCAAGCCGGGCGCTTCCGGCGGCACGTTGGCGAGCAGCAGGTCGATGGAGCCGTTCTCGAGAAGTTCGACAAAAGTCTGCTCGCCTCCGAAACCGAAAGAGAGCAGCTCGATGCCTTCGCCACGAACCACAGCCGCCAACTGATGCCAGATGGCCGAACTGTGAATATTGTTGTAATATGCGATAGTGATCACGTTGGTACGGATTTGACGGTTAGTTGGTTGCGCATCGTGCTCCGAGCATCGATCCCACATCCATCACCATGTCCTGCAACGGCTGGCGGCGGACGCGGTGGGGGAGGGCAAGAGCGACGGCGCGGTCGATGTCGTCGGTGCCGACGCTCTGACGCCCCTCCCATGCGGCGATAGTCTTGGCGGTTTTCATGATGATGATGTCGCCGCGATGGCCGTCAACGCCCACTTCCAGGCAGCTTTTGGCGATGCCGAGCAGGTGCTCGCGGCTGATCGTGACGGAGGCATAAAGCTCGCGCGCCGCGACGATGCGTTCGGCAAGCTTCGACGATTCACGCTGCCACTCGCCGCAGAAGCGCTCCTGATCCTCCTCGAAAGCGAAACGGCGCTCCATGACCGTCACGCGATCCTGCGGATCGGCAATGCCTCCCACGTGCACGCAGAGGCCGAAGCGGTCGAGCAACTGCGGACGAAGCTCTCCCTCCTCCGGGTTCATGGTGCCGACCAGCGTGAAGCGGGCCGGGTGGGAGAACGAGACCCCTTCGCGCTCGATGGTGTTCACCCCCATCGCCGCCGAGTCGAGCAGCACATCGACCACGTGGTCGTCGAGCAGGTTCACCTCATCGACGTACAGAATGCCCCGGTGCGAGGCGGCGAGCAGCCCCGGCTCGATGCGCTTTTCACCCGCTTTGAGCGCATGTTCGAGATCGAGCGTGCCGACCACGCGATCCTCGGTCGCGCCCACCGGCAGCTCGACCACCTGCACCTTGTGCATGGCGACCTCTACGTCGTCCGGATCGGGCATGGCGTGGCCCGTCACCGTAAAACACTCCCGGATCGTTTCGTCATCCTCATCGGGCGCGAGATTGAACGGAATGCCTGCGATCACCTCGATCTCCGGCAGAATATCGGCCAGCGCCCGGACGGCGGTCGATTTGGCCGTTCCCTTTTCGCCGCGGATGAGCACGCCGGAGATGGCCGGATTGATGATGTTGAGAATCAGTGCGAGCTTCATCTCCTCCTGACCAACAATGGCTGTAAAGGGATAGGTGTAATTCTTTTTCATGGCGTCATGGTTTTTACGATGGAAACAAGGGTGTCTGCGCGAAGGTCATCAATGCGGTAGTACCACGCATCGAGCAGACCTGCGATCTTTTTTGCAAGGCCGAAATTGACCAGGCCCGGCTCTTCGGTATCGACCACGAGGAAGCGGATGCGCTCCTCCCGCGAAATCTTTTCGGAAATGGTGAAGGCTTCGTCAAGCGGTTTGCCCTGCCCGATGGCCCGGTTCGCCTTGCCATCGGTCACCAGAATGATGAGTGGCCGCCCGCCCGGCTCTTTGCGGAGATAGTTTTTGGCGATCTCGTAGCCTTTGAGCAGCCCGGCGGAAAAGGGGGTACGCCCGCCCACCGGCATCTCCTTGAGCATCCGGGCGGCAAGTTCGATCGAGGAGGTGACCGGCAGGTTGACGAACGCCTCATTCTTGCGGAACGAGACCATCGCCAGCTTGTCGCGCTTCTGGTAGGCGTCGAGCAAGAGCGACATCACCGCACCTTTCGAAGCGGCCATGCGGCCCCGTGCGCCCATCGAGCCGCTCGCATCGACGACGAAAATGAGCAGGTTGCCGAGTCGCTTCTCCCTGATCTTTTCGCGGATATCCGCTTCCTGCAACACCACCGCCATGCCGTTGGGGTTCTCGCGGTGGCGCTGGAAGGGCGCGGCAGCCCGGAGCGTGGCGTCGAGCGCAATGTCGTTGTTGCCTCGTGGCATGGTGCTCTTGGTGTAGCGCCCCTGTTTCTGCGAAACCCGCGAACGCGAACGCTTTCCGGAGCCGCGCCGCATCTTGCGATCTTTCGGCGTGGCGATGGTGCGAACCCTGAAAGACTGGCCGATGCTGAACAGCTCGTCCTGACCTTCGTTCTCGGGCCGCTCCTCCTCTTCGGCGGCCTCTCCGTTTTCCGGCTGCGGCATCTCTTCGTTGCCGGGCTCGTCGCCGCCGTCACGGCTTTCGTCGCCCTCCTGCGGCTGTGGCTGCTCCTTGCTGTGCTCTTCCGGCTGCTCTGGCCGGGGCTGTTCGTCACGCGGCTGCTCCTCCTGACGCTCCGGCTCCTGCGGCTTCTGTTCGGGCGGCGGAACCGGATCGCGGCGGCGATGCACGAGCGCGAAAGCCGCGACCTTGGTGACATCCTCCGCCGACACCTCGCGCGACCCGCGCAGAGCCGCGTTGGCCCGCGCCGCCTGCTCGATCACCAGATCGGCCCGATGCCCGGCGACGTTGCTGTTCCGGCACAGCTCCGAGATGAAGCCGCGCAAATGCGACGGAATCCTGACCGATGGCAGAAGCGACTGCGCATCGGCAATGGCGCGTCCAAGCCGCTTCTCCTCGGCGCGATACCCTGTCGAAAAATCTTCAGGCTCACGGTCGAACTCCTCCCGCCGCAGCATCAGATCGACGCGAAGCGCCGGATCGGCCTCACCGTGCACCTCGACGCAGAGGCCGAACCGGTCGAGCAACTGCGGGCGCAGCTCGCCCTCCTCGGGATTCATCGTACCGGCCAGCACGAAAAGGGAGGGATGGCTGAGGGTGATCCCTTCGCGCTCGACGCGGTTCTCGCCGGAGGAAGCCGCATCGAGGACGATATCGACCAAATGGTCGTCGAGCAGGTTCACCTCATCGACGTACAGAATCCCCTCGTGAGCCTTGGCGAGCAGGCCTGGCTGGAATACGCGCCGCCCCTCCTTCATGGTCTGCTGGAAATCGATGCCTCCGGCCACCATCTCCTCGGTGGCGTTGAGCGGCAGCGTCACGACGATCTCGCTTTCACCGCCGCTGCCGTTCCTCGCTGCGGCAAGCAGCGCGCCGAGCGCTCTGACCGCAGTCGATTTGGCCGTACCCTTCTCTCCGCGAACGAGCACCCCGCCGATACGGGGATTGACGGCATTGAGCAGCAGCGCTTTTTTGAGATTCTCCTGGCCGAGAATGGCCGAAAACGGGAAATATTTTCTTTTCATGATTTCAGTCAGAAAGTGTAGTTCATGCCAACCTTCCACTCACGGGGCGGTGCGTCATAGCCATCGACATAGAGATACTCGCGCTCGAGCAGGTTATCGACATCGACATAGAGCTGCATGGCTCCGGCCCGGTAATCCACGCGCAGGTCAACCAGCCCGTATCCCGGCAGGGTCTCCACATTGTCCGTGCGGGAATAGACCTGGCCGGTGTATTTCAGGTCTGCACGAATGGAGAGGCGGCTGAAGGGCTTGAGCGCGATCTGTCCCGAAAGGGTATGGAATGGAATGGCGGGCAGCCAGAGGCCGGTCTCTTCATTGCGGGCGTGCAGGTAGAGGTACGAAGGGGTCAGTTCGAGCCATGCCGCAGGCTTCCAGGTGAGCGAACTCTCCAGCCCCTGATAGATGACTTCACCGAAATTCTCATAGCGGCCCGTGTTGTCGGCGGCGCGAACGTAGGTGATGCGGTCGGTGATGTCGCGGCGGAACAGCGACAGCTCCCAATTCAGCTTCTCCGACGGCGTGAACGAGAGGGCAAGGCCCGTCTTCATGGCCCGCTCCATCTGCAAGTCGGGGTTGGAGCGGGTCGTGGAGGTCTCGTTGTAGCGTTGCCGGAAGCTGGGCAGGTTACTGTTGCTGCCCGCGTTCAGCTCGATTTTCCAGGGTTTGCGGCTCCAGGTGATGCCGAGTTCGGGGTTCACGGTGTTGCTGAACGTTGAGTAGAGATTTCCCCGGATACCGGCCACCGCCGACCAGGGGCCATTGGACTGCGAGAACCGCTTCGAGAAAAGCAGCCAGCCTTGCTCTTCCTCCTGCTCGTCGATCGCCGTTCCGCTGGCCTGTTGCCACTCGAATCCGGCACCTGCCTGGAGTTCTCCGAGAAGGGGAAGCGACACCTTTCTTTTCAGGGTCTGGCCCACCGACTTTACCCGGAGTTGCGAAAAGAAGTCCCGGTCTGAGTCGCTGTTGCGGGTGGCGGTTTCCCGGTACCAGCTCCGGCTGTCAAGGCCGTTGAATCTGGCCCCGAACAGCATCGATGAGTCTTCGTAGTTCATGCGGGAGTTGGGCGTCCTCGTTTCGGGATAGCCCCGTAGCCCCTTCTTCTGCTTGCTGTAATCGCCGGAGAGAAAAAGCTCGGTGCCGGAATTGCCCTTGAAATCAAGCCGCAATCCGGCGCGACGCTCCTTGAGGTCGTCGTTGACCGTGAAGCCGTCGTACTCTCTCGCTCCGGCGCTCAGGGTCGCAGAGAAGCGCTCGATGCCGCCTTGCAGGGTGATTTCCCCATTTTTTTCTCCATGGTTACCGGCATGAAGGTCAACCGTGCCGCCGAACCGGGATGACTGCCGGGTGGTGATTTCGATCACGCCGCCTTCGGTATTGTCGCCGAACGCCACGCCACCACGCCCCTTGTGCACCACGATTTTCTCGATCCGTTCGATGGGAATCATCGACCACTTCACGGCCCCGGAATAAGAGGTGGGATCATTGATGGAGCGGCCATCCACCAGCACCTTCACCTGGTACGATCCCCTGATGGAGACCGATGTTTCAGTCGCCTTGACGCCCGGAATGCGATTGAGCAGATCCGGGGTATTGGAAGCCTGCATCGATGCTATGTCGGCCTGGCCGATAACCACAGTCTCATCGCCGCGCCCGGATGCACACACCACATCCGAAAGGGCAACCGACATGAGCATCGCTGTCATGATGCAGGTAACAAAAAACTTCACTCGTTGATCTCCTCCAGTTGCCCTTCGGTTTCGAGATACTCCTCCTGCAAGCGCTGCTTTATCTCGTCCGTTGCGTTCCACATGCCGCGGCTGATCGCTTCGAGCAGTTTGTCGAGGATGTTCTGGCGGGCGTAGGGGTTGACCTCCTCCATCCACTTTTTCATCTCCTCGTCGAAGACATACTTCCCGGCCACGCGCTCGTACATCCAGTCATCGACCACCTCGGCGGTGGCGTCCCAGCCGAGAATGATGTCGAGCACCTTGGAGATGTCGCCAGCCCCTTTGTAGCCGTGCCGCTTGAGGCCGTCGAGCCACTTGGGGTTGAGCAGGCGGGAGCGGAAAATGTGCTTTGCCTCCTCGAAGGTGGTGCGCACCTGCACCCGGTTCGGATCGGAGCTGTCGCCCATGAAGGCTTCGGGCAGTTCGCCGCCGCGCTGACTTTTGGCCGCCGTGATGAGGCCGCCGTAGTAGTTGTAGTAGTCGGTGCAGGAGAACATGTCGTACTCGCGGCTGTCCTCGTTCTTGACCGTGGCGTCCATGCGGTAGAGCACCCGCTTGAAGGTGTCGGGCTTCTGCTGGCCGTACGATCCGCGCCCGTAGGCGTGGGAGGAGTAGCGGATGTAGTTGGCCGCAAGGTCGTCCTGCGTCTGCCAGTTTTTCGATTCGATCAGCTCTGAAACGCCAGCCCCGTAGGTGCCGGGAGGGCAGCCGAAAACCCGGAACGAAGCTTCGCGGAGCGCTTCGTCGTCGTTCATGCCGTTCCGCCGGTACTCCTCGACGTCCGCAAGCACGTTGCGGCGGAGCAGATTGCTTTCGGGCGGCTCGTCAAGCGCGGCGACCATCCTGACCGCATCGTCGATACGCTCGACCAGCAGCGGAAAGGCGTCGCGGAAAAAGCCGGAGATGCGGGGCGTCACATCGAGCCTCGGTCTGCCAAGTTCTTTGAGCGGAATGATTTCGACCCCCTGGACATAGCCGCTGCCCTGCTTCCAGACCGGTCGTACGCCCATGAGGTAGAAGATTTCGGCAAGATCGTCGCCGCCGGAGCGCATGGTCGCGCCGCCGAACAGGATGATGCCGATGTTGCGGGGATACGCCCCCTTCTCTTCGAGGTAGCGCTCGACGAGAGCGTCGCCGAGGCTGCACCCGACCTTCCAGGCTGCAGGCGTGGGAATCCGCTGGGGATCGATGGAGAAGAAGTTTCGTCCGGTCGGCAGAATGTCGGCCTGCCCGCGGGTGGGTGCGCCGGACGGGCCGGGATCGACAAAGCGCCCGGCAAAGCCCTTCAGGGAGGCGTCGATTTCGTCGGTCACTTTCAAGAGACGCGGCACGAGATCCTTGCAGATATAGCGCAGACCGGCCATCACATCGGGCGTCACGAGCGCCGACATTTCAGCCTGAACAGACTCCGGAGCATCCGGCAAGTAGCCTTTCGCCGAGAGCATTTTCACCATCGCGAGCGCATGGTCATGGGCGCGGCGAATCATCTCCCCGCCGGTCTCGGAGGTCGGGCCGAACACCGGCTCTCCCTTTCGACGAAGCAGCTCGTCGTAGTCGAAGCCCATCGCCGTGACCATCGACTCGCGCAGCGACGGCACGCTGCCCTGTTCGAGGCGGGTGAGCTGCACGAGCAGCTCCACCAGCCGGTCGCCGTCGGGAGCGACGCCCATCGTGTGCAGGCCATCGGAAACCATGGTATCGGCAATCTCGTCGAGCGCGGAGTGCAGCACTTCGAGGAATTTGTCGAAATCGGCAAACGCCTTTTCGCGGGTGTACCCGGTGTCCTTGTCGAGATCGGCAGCAAGCACCGCGTCCCAGATCATCGGGCGCAGCACGTCGAGCTTGCCGGGATCGCTGTTACGCGCTTCGGCGTAGCTCCGCAGGTGGCCGTCGAGCACGGCCATCTCTTCGTACAGGTCGGCGTTGGTGAAGACTGGCGTCATGTGATCGATGATGCAGCAGTTCGAGCGCCGCTTGGCCTGCGTCCCCTCACTCGGATTGTTGATGATGTAGGGGTAGATGTTCGGCAGATCCATGATCGACAGATCGGGGTAGCACTCCTCCGACAGGCCGAGCGCCTTGCCCGGCAGCCATTCGAGCGAGCCGTGCGTGCCGACGTGCATCACGGCGTCGGCCTTGAAAACGTTCCTGATCCAGCGGTAGTGGGCCAGATAGTGGTGCGGCGGCGGAATGTCGGGATCGTGCAGCATCTGATCCTGACGCTCGATGCTTCCCCGCGACGGCTGGATGGCGATGAACACGTTCCCGTTGATCGTGCCCGGAAAGAGCAGTTCCTCGTCGTGCACGAACAGCTCTCCCGGCATCTCGCCCCAATCCTTCACCATCTTCTGCTTCACGGCTTCCGGCAACGCTTCGTGCCACGGCTGGTACAGCTCCCGATTCGCTTTGGCTTCGGCTTTTGCGGCCATCTGATCCGGGGTGAGCCAGCGTCGGTCGCAGGTCATTCGGGTGACAAGCTCCTTTGCCAGCTCGTCGCCATTCTCGTACTGCCGCCCCACAACGTAGCCCTCCTCTTCCATCCGTTCGAGCAGCAGCCTGACGCTCTCGAAGCTGTCGAGACCGGATGCGCACCCGATGCGGTCGTTGCGTGGCGGGTAGTGGTGGAAGATGATGGCGATGCGCTTCTCGTCGTTGGGTTTGTGGCGAAGCGCGGCCCAGCGGAGCGCCATGTCGGCCAGCTTCGAGACGCGCTCTTCGAGCGGCATGATCCTGAGCACTTCGCCGCCGGTCAGCGGATCGATACCCAACCTCTCGCGTGTCGAGAAGGGCACGCCCATGAGCGCGCCGTCGAACTCCGGCTGGGCTGCGTTGAAGGAGACCTCCATCGTGCCCAGACCCTGAATGCTCTCCCTCCACTGCTCGCGGGTCTTAAAGGTGTTGAAAGCTTGCAGGAACGGCACGTCGAGACCCGGCAGAATGGTGCGGTAATCGGGCGAAGCCATCGACAGGGCGAAGAGCATCGGATTGATGAGCACGTCGATGCGGCTCGTGCCGTCCGGGCGGCGGAAGAAGTGCTCGGCTACGAAATCGGCCCCCTTGTTTCCCCGCATCACGTCGCGGTAGCGGTGGTGGAAAACGGCGATGATGTTGGCCCCACGCTCTTCGACCTGGCGGATGAGATAATCGTAAGCAGCCAGGTCGCCATCGACGAAGTAGTTCTGGTAGAACCAGAGTCCGACCGTGGGTTTCGACGGATCGATATGCTTTTCAAGGTACCCCTCGAAATCGTCGAAGACCGACCAGTCAGGATGATAGATACCCTCGTGAGGCATCTCGACCGGCTCCTCCGCGTCGTTTTCGCCGCCGTGGATCAGATGGCAGAGATAACGGAGCATGTTGGCCATGTTGATCGCGCCGCCGTTCTGGATGTAGCGCCGGAGCCTGTCGCCCGCTTCGGTGCCGTACAGGGCGCTGTGCTGCTGGGCCAGTTCGGCAGCTTCGTCGTCACCACCTCCGGCAGGGATCAGAATGAGCGGCGTTGCCCGGCCCGCTTCGCGCCGTTCGGCTAACGCTTCGAGAAAAGCATCGAAAGCGGGAAAGGAGGCCTTGCCGCCCATGAGACGGATAATGACAGCATCCGCCGAGGCTGCGGCGCGGGCGAACACGGCGATCTGCTCCGGCGAGGAGAGCTGCGCGGCGATGCGGGCCTTGAGTTCCGCCTGGCCGCCCCCGTCGTTGTAGCGCCTGAGCCCGGCGCTGAGGGTGGAGATTTCAGAGGGGTTGACGCAGAAATAGCAGAGCGAGATTGGTTTCATGAAGGTATCTCTCCTTTGTACAGACAATAGTCGTAGATGGTTCGATAGAGGTCGCAGATCAGACCGGCCCCGTCAGCGCCATTGTAGTGGAGCCTCGACGGACAGTCGCCGGGGCAACGCCCCTGAAGCCCGCATCCGGCACACTCCTCGCGCTCCGGCAACCGCCCGTCGGGCAGCGCTGTGTCGAACATGCGGGGATGATCGAGCGTACCGAGGTGGAAGCGGGCATCTCCGAGTGCTTGGGTGCAGGGGTAAAGTTCGCCACGCGGCGTGACGGCGAGGCTCGATCCGGTGCAGGCCTGGCAGTAAGGACGAGCTTCAGCGCGACCGAGAGCCTTGAGCACCGTCTGTCGTTCGCGCAAAATAAGAGGACGGCTCCGCTGCCCATTCAGCACATCGAGCGTGGCGAGCAGGCGGGTGACGCCGCTGCGGATCGTGACGGCATCCGGTGGCTGCACGCCACTTTTCGCCGTCGCGGAGCCTTTTCGCACCAGCAGATCCAGGCCGATTGCCGAGGCCATCGGCATCGAGTGCAGCGCCATGGCAAGCGACGAAAGCTCATCCGTATTGCGTGACGTCAACACTGTTGTGACCGAAAAGGGCACCCGTTCGCTGTCGAGCATGGCGAGCGCTTTCCAGGTCGCCGAACCCTGCCCGCGCAACGCCTCCTGAATGGTGGGAAGGCCATCGACGCTGACGCCGACAGCCGTGCCAAACGATTGTAAACGGCGGGCGCATTCGCGGTCGAGCAGCACGCCGTTGGTCTGGATGGCGGTGGTAGCGGGCAGATTGTTGTTTCTGATATACTCCAGAGTTCTGAAAACAAGCTCTCCGGCAAGCAGCGGCTCGCCACCGGTGAACTGCACATGGAAGGGCTGGTTCGATGCGGCCACCAGGTCGAGCGCACGCAAAGCCGTCTCAAGCTCCATCATCTCTCCCTGACCATTGCCGCCGCCTTCGTAGCAATAGGCGCAGTGGAGGTTACATGCCGTGGTGACGACGAGCATGAGCGATGAAATCCGCTGAGTCTTCAACGCGCCTCCTCCCCGTTTCGGCATTCAGGAAAAAAGCGCTGCAAGGCCTGTTTCTGCCGCTCGATCTTCCCGATCCACTCGTCGAGGGAGCTGAAGGCAAGCTCGAAAACAACGTTATCCGGCTCGATGAGATCGAACAGTTCGCCGAGCATGGAGTGCGAAAAAGGCTCATGACGATCCAGATCGCGCACATGGCGGAGCGCGATAGAGAAGCGCTGCCAGAAATCCGTAGCACCGCCAAAGGGATCGGCGCTGGCAAATCCGGCCTTGGCCGACTCGCCCGACAGACTCTTGCTCAGATGCACCGCCCTGATGAGCTTGCGATAGTCACCGAGCCGATCAACCTCGCGCAAAAGAAAAGCAATCGCCTCCTCTTCGGTTCGCAACTCCTGATTCTTGTTCAGGATATGGCCGGTATCGAGCACAATGCCGCACTTCGGCCACCGGACTTTCGAGAGCAGCCGGTCGATTTCGTTGGTGCTGTCGAGCCGGAAATTGCCCGGCCACCAGAGATTCTCGAACAGAATCCAGCCGTCGTACGGCGTATCGCGCATTACCTCGTTGATGACCTCGGCGGAAAGATCGACCGTCTCCCGCCAGCCCCACGGCGGCTGCCAGTTGAAGACATACTCCAGCTCGTAGTGGACGGGGTGGAACACCACATAGGGAACATTGAAACGGGCCGCAAGCTCGAGCTGTGAACGGTAGCACGAGATCACGGCCTGGCGATTCACGCCGCCGTAGTAGTGGCGCACGGTCTCTTCGCTGCCGAACATGCGGAGCAGCCCCTCCCGGTCGTCGCACCATATCTGGCGCAGCATGACGAAAAAGCGCAGATGAATTCCCCCGACGATCTCTTTCGGAATTGCCGTGCAGTCGTATGCGCCTGCCGGGTACAGCTCGAAGCCGTCCATGCCGGTGCACCGGAGCAACGATGCCGCTTCGCTCCACTCCGGCCCGGCGATGTCCAGATCGGAGCCGTGTGTGCTGATGTTGAGCAGCCAGTTCACGGCGTTTCCTCCTCGCGCTTTCCGGTTTCATCGACCTGGCAGGCATCGTGCGAGCGCCCGTTTCGCGCAAGCAGGCGCTCGAAATCGATCCGGTCGAAAAAGCGTTTGCGGCGCAGCTTTTCCACCTCGATCAGCATGGAGGCTCCATCGACCCCCTCGCCGACCGCCTCCTCCCAGCGGTAGTGATCGACCGGCGGCAGGCAGATGAACGACACATCACGCCCGCACGCCGCAACGGCAAGCTGCTCGATGGAGCGGGAGCCGAGCACGGCCCGGTCGGCCTCGTCGAATCCGGCCGCGGACACCACCACCAGATCGCACCCCTCTTTGGCGAGCGCCGTTACCGCTTCCGGGTGGTGACATTCCTCCAGGGAAAGCAGCGTCAGGCGCAGATGGTCGAGATCGATCAGCACGAACTCGTCGCGCTCCGGAGTGCGACGGTACACACTTCCATCCGGGCAGCAGCAGGTCAGCTCGCTCACTCCGTCCGTATCCAAAAGGCCAGCACAGAACACCGTACCATGCGCCCTTGCCGCAGCCAGCAGAAAGCCGCTCGCCGTCACCCGGTCGGTAACCCTGAGCATCGGCAGCGCCACCACCAGCCCGGCAGCCCTCTGACGGCCATGCAAGAGGCTGTCGAGAACCGACACATCGCCCGGCTCCGGAGAGAGTTCATGCAGGCAGTGTACCTGCACCGGAGCGGGTTCGGGCAGGCTGTGCCACTTCGTCATATCGGTTGCATAGCGCATGTCGAGATAGAGCGAACGGTAGCGCTCCGGAGTCCTTGCAGCGAGACGCTCACGGCTCGGCGAAATCAGGCGACCCTTCGAAAGGGGGAGTTCGACATGAAACACTGCGGAGTCCGGCGAGCTGTACTCGGCAATAACCGAACCATCAGAAGTGTAGGCACAGGAAAAGGCATCGAAACACTCCATCGAGCGATCCTTGCCGGTGCGGTTGCAGGCCACCAGAGCGCAGCCGTTTTCACGCGCCCGCGCCCGCCAAACCTCCCGCGGGTCAAGCGAGCCTCCCGGCCAGTTAGCCGAAACCAGCATCAGATCGGCTCCACGCAGGGCGGCTGTCCTCGGAATGAGTCCGTAGTAGGTGTCGGAGCAGATAAGCACGGCCGCTTTACCCCATGGCGTCTCGAAAATACTCTCCTGCAAAGGCGATCCCTGGCAAGCCCACCGCGCCTCTGCGGTCACCTTGCGATAGTTGAGCAGCAACCGCCCGTCCGGGCCGAGCACGGCGACGGCGTTGTAGAAAATCCCGGTGGCCGGATCGATTTCGGGGTAACCGAGCACGATGTAGCAGCCTTCGGCTTCGGCGATTTCGGCCATCGCCCGCACCGATGGGCCGTCAGCAGTTTCGGCAACGGCGGAGACCTCGCCGGGCGAGCGGAAACTGTAACCGCTGACCGCCAACTCGGTGTTCACGATAATACACGCGCCCGCTGCAGCCGCCTGCCGGTTGAGGCGGATCAGCTCCGCTCTGTTATGCTCCGGCTCGCCATACCTGACGGCCAGATGAACCAGTGCAATATTCAGTCGTTCCATTTGTCGGCGTACCCCAGCGCCCATGCGGTTGTGATGAATGAAAGGAGTGCTTCGCGGTCGGCGCTCCAGACGCATGCTTCGAGCTGTTCGGCATACGCAGCGATCCGCTCCTGCCGGTGCGAAACCGCCGCTGCGAAAAGCGCGCCCTGCATCGCGAAAATCTCGCCCATGCAGAAGTCGGGCAACAGACCCCAGGTGTGCTTGTCGTACAGATGCACCAGCGCGCACGCCGCAGCCACCGTCATGGAGTCGCGGTCGAGACCTCCAAAGTTTTTCCTGAATACCTCGCTCTCGTCGGGCGACAACTGCCCGGCAACCATCTCCATCACCTCCTCCTTGCCTGCGCCGAACCGCCGAATATGCTCATAAACCGAGCGCTGGCTCTGGGGGGTCAGGGAGTTCTGGCGTGAGAGCGTGTCGCGCAGCGCCCCGATCACCGCTTGGGCGATCAGCTCGCCGAGCTTGGAGTGCTTGCCCGCGCTGCTCAGCAGGCGCGATCCGCCAAGCGCGCAGACGACGGCGATCTGGTCGGTGCCGGTGCCGGTGGCCAGCCCCTCGGAGTAGCGGGAGGAGACCGCAAGCTCCTGCAACACGGCGCTCTTGGCCTCGGTCGCGGTCACGATGCTGCGCACCATCGCGCCGTGACTCAGCTCGCGATTGATGAGCAGGATCATATTGATCGTACCCGGCGGCTCTTCACCCTTTTTGTCCAACGGCTCGAAACCCTCTTCGCCCTCCCAGACCGAGGCGGGATCGCCCGCACGTCCCGCGTTGCCTTCGACGCCCCCGGTGCAGATTGCCGTCACCGAAAGGTCGCGGAACGAGCGTGTGGCGATGGCTGCGTGATTCATGTTGGCTGCCGTGCCGAGCGACGCGCTCAGCTCCGCGATCCCATACCGTTCGCACAGCCCTTGATGGTAGCGCTCCGGTTCAGCAACAATGGTTTTCATATCTTTGCGCATGTGCCCTGCCGGTTCGCACGACTGGTGGTTGAACACGCCGTCGAGGTCATCGCGCAGGCCGCCATGCACCCGGCATGTCGAAACAACCCGGTGCGGCGCGAGAAAACGCACCGAAATCATCTTGCCGTCGCGATGGACTTCCGCATCGCCAAAAACTCCTAACTTCATTACGTTTATTGTCTTGTCAATTCAAGAATTCGTCTTGCCCCCGCACCCGATCATTCAAGCCTCCGGTAGTAGCGAAGTGTATGGCCCGGCATCAGCTCTGGATGGAAGATGGCGACAAGGTCTGCCAGAATCTGGTCAGGCTCGGTCATACCGATGTCCCAGTACTCGGTCTTGCCATTCCTGAAGCAGCTTCCGTTGTTATTGTAAACCCGCCCTTCTCGCACGCTTCTGAATTCGCCGTACCGCCCGTCCTCGGTCAGCACCTCCTGGAGCGTCGAGGCTTGCGAGTGGGTGTTCAGCCAGAACGCGGCCTGCTGGCCCGCCTGCATGGCGACCTCTCCGCTCAACAGATAACCCCGTTCTGGCTCCAGCTCCCTGAAGAGATAGTCGGCTCCGGCATGATCGAGCATGGTCACGAAGCTGCGAGGCGCGGTCATGGTTGACCACGCGCCCTTGCTCATGTATCCGGCAATGACCGCCGTACGCTCGCGGACTTGCCGAACCTTGTGCAGCATCGTCAGATAGGCCGCCTCCTTTTCCCGAAAAATCGATTCGGCCAGACGCTCCTTTCCGACGAACGCCCCCATGAACCTGATCCACTCGACAACCCCCAGCGGATGCTCTTCGTGATACGCCGAAAAAAGGCCGGGAGTGATGCCGTACGAGCGGAGGCGGGACGGCAGGTCAGCGCCAAACGAGGTGATGATGAACGTGACGTCCGGCTTGAGGGCGAGCAATTTCTCCATGTTCGTCGAGCGTCCGTAGCCGGTCACGGCAAGGGTGCCGTCGTCGATGGCGCGATGCACACGGTCGTTGCTGATGAGCACCTTTCCCGATACACCGGCAAGCGCTTCGGATGCGCCAAGCAGATCGAGGAACGACAGTTCCAGACCGTTGTCGCAGGTCAGCCTCCTGACCGGCGTTTCCACGACAAGCATGTCGGCGTCGTGCTCCGGGACGGACTTGCCGCGAGGCACCAGCAGATAGCGCGCCACGGGAGCCGGGCTGTTTTTTTCGCCGGCAAACACATCGATCCGCGTGTATCCGTTCTCCTGCTTCATCGTAAAAAGCTTCGCATACCGCAGCGGAACCGCCTCGGTCGCCTCCGTCCCGGAAACGGTTTCGGCATTTTCCGATGGCTTGCACGCCTGGATGGAAAGCAAGAGCAGCGCGATGATCAGAGAGATCGCCCGGCGCAGGGAGCTTTTGATGTGATTCATGAGACCTCCTCCTCTTTTGACGAACGGACAACGGCTCGCAGCAACTCGTCGAGGCTCCCGGTGACAACCGGCTCTCCGTTCTCTCCGGGAAAAAACCGCCACTGCATGTCGCGGCTTTCGTCGCCGGATATTTCGACATGCCGGATGTTCGATGCTCCCTGAACGACCCGACACCCGGCCCGTTCGAGCGCTCGGCGGGTCCAGTACGCCGTGACGCCATCGCCGAGAAGGCCAACCTGGCTTGATCCTTCGTGCCTGAAGCGGAAAGAGCCGGAGTGCTGATCGAACTCGAAACCGTTGCGACTAAAGGCTTTTTCGAGATGGCCTTCGAGCACGAGGGATTCGGGGATGGCCGTCACGATCGAACAGACGCGGCCGCCCGAGCGTTTCATCAGCCAGATTCTGTCTGAGGCCTGCAAGGCCAGGTCGAGTTCGTGCGTCGAGAGCACGACCGCTTTGCCCTCTTCACGGGCCAGCCGTTTCAAAAGACTGATGATTTCAAGCCGGTTCGGCAGGTCGAGATGCGCCGTCGGCTCGTCGAGCAGAATCACGGGGGTATCCTGCGCGATGGCCCGCGCGATCATCACCTTCTGGCGTTCGCCATCGCTCAGATCACCGATATGCCGGTGCGCGAACGCCCGCGTTCCGGTGGTTTCAATGGCCCGTCGCACCATATCCTCGTCCGCGTCGCTCAGCGTGCCCATCCAGCCGGTGTAAGGGTAACGGCCAAGCGCCACCAGCGCATAGACCGACATGTTACCCGTCATGACCCGGTCGGTCAGCACAAGGCTCAACAGCTTCGCTGTCTCTTTGGGATGCAGCCCGGCCATGTTATGCCCCTTGAGCAGCACCGATCCCGAAAGAGGCTGCTGCACTCCGGCCAGCGTTCGCATCAGGGTCGATTTGCCCGATCCGTTCGGCCCCAACAGGCAGACCAGCTCACCCGGCGCGAGATCGAGATCGATACTGCCCGCCACCACTGTCGATGCCGGATGCGACGGCTTGCGCCAAGCAATGAACTCCCGCTGTCGCAACCGATAGCCGATGGCAAGGTTGCGAGTCTGTATCATGCTATCGTTCATGCAAATGACGATTTGAGGTTTCTCTGCCGAATGATCACCCAGATCACCACAGGAGAGCCGACCAGAGCGGTCACGGCGTTAATCGGCAGCGTGGTCTGCGCGCCCGGCATCTGGGCGATCACGTCGCAGACCAGCATCAGAATCGCCCCCATCAGGGTGGCGCTGGGCATCAGGAAACGGTGATCGGAGGTGTTGAGAATGGAGCGAACCATGTGCGGCACGGCGATGCCGATGAAGCCGATGGGGCCGCAGAATCCTGTCACGCTTCCGGCCAACAGGCTGGTGGCCAGAATCACGAAAAGACGAATGGAGAAGGTGCCCATGCCGAGGCTCCGGGCGTAGCTTTCGCCAAGCAGCATGACGTTGAGCGGTTTGGAGGCCGCGAACGAAATCAACAGGCCGACGCCCACGACAACGGAAAGCACGACAAGCTGCGAGCCGAACACGCCACCAAGACTGCCAAAGGTCCAGATGAGGTAGTCCTGAATCTGCTCCGGCGCGCTGAAGTACTGCCAGACGCTGATAAGCGAAGTGGTAATGTTGCCAACCATAATGCCGACGATCAGCAACACGACGTTGTCCTTGATTCGCACGGCAACGGCAAGCACGATGAGCAGCACGGCCATCGCCCCGGCAGTAGCTGCCAGAACGAGCAGCCAGCTCCCGCCGATGCCGAGCTGGCGAATGGCGAAAGCGTTGGCCGCGCCGCCGCTGGCCAGCATCACCACGGCAACGCCGAGGCTCGCGCCCGCCGAGATGCCGAGCACCGACGGCCCGGCAAGCGGATTGCGAAAGAGCGTCTGCATCTGCAAGCCGCTCACCGAGAGCGCCGCACCGGCAATCACCGCGGTGATAGCCTTGGGCAGCCTGATCGTCGTCACGATCTTCTCCCAGGCTACAGGCTCCTGATCGCTTCCGAACAGAATCGCCACGATGCTTTTCAGGGGAATCGACACCGAGCCGAGCGCAATGTCGAGCATGAAGAGCAGCACAAGCAGGAGCAGCATGAAAAGGATCATCCCGCTTTTCGGCACGAGCGAGGGCCATGGATGGGCCGGGGCGCAAAGTTCTGAAACCGTGTTGCTCATGCTACTTCACCTCCCGATAAAAGGAGAACTCCTCCTCGCTGATGCTGTGAGCGCGAAGCAGGCCCGGATGAAGAATCATCACCAGATCTTTTAGAATCAGGTCAGGCCTGACCACGCCGCTCTCCCAGTAAGCATTGCCGCCCGCCGCGTTGACCTGCCGGTTGTTGTTCCAGACTTGCCGCTCCCTGACCGACCGCATCTGCCCGAAGCGGGAATCGACGGCCAGCAGCTCGTCGAGAGTGGAGACTGTTCCGGTATTCAGCCAGTAATCAGCTTCGAGCGCAACCGGCCAGACCTCCTCGATAGTAAGCGGCACGCTTCCGGTTCCCGCCTGACCACGCCAGTGGTACGAGGCCCCGGCGTCACGGAGCATGGCCGCCACGTAGCTTCCGCCCGCCGGGACATACCACGAATCCTTCACCGGCAGGCCGGTCAGCACGGTCGGGCGGTTCGGCAGGTTGCGGGAAAGCGCGGCGATCTTCAGGTACGAAGATTCAATAGCGACAAAACGCTCGCGGGCAAGTTCCTCCTTGCCGACAAGCGCCCCGAAAAGCTTCACCCACTCCGCCCGGCCAAGCGGCGAAGACTCCAGCCAGTCGGCCACCACAAGCACCGGGACGCCCATCTGAAGAAGCGCCTGGTAACCGGATTTGCGGGATGGAGGCAGGACGGAAGCACAAACAAGCTCCGGATCGAGCGCGAGAACCGCCTCCTGATCGGGACTGAACGGCATACCGATCTCCGCAACCTTCCTCTCCGCAATACGCCGCCTCAGTGACGGAGTATTGACAAGCTCCGTCCGGGAGACTCCGGCAATTCGACCGGTTTGGTCAAGCAGATCGAGAAAACCGACATGCGTGGTTGAAAATACGGCAATCCGCTTGACCGGCGTGTGAATGACCGTGTAACCGGCAAAACCCGAAGGCTGAGGCCTGCCCTCCGGAACCAGAAGGTACCGAAGCGTATCAGGATAAGCTTCCTGACCGGCCATGACCTCCAGCACCGTAACCTCACCCCGGCGAAAAAGCCTGAAGCGCCGCGCATACCCGATAGAGCTCTTGAGAGAATCCGGAGCGGACGCCACGCTCGCCGAATGCTTTTTCCCGTCGGAAGGCGTGCCGCATCCCGCGAGCAATGCCGCCTGCAACAAAATGACGCCAAGAACCGGCAGCGCGCCAAAACGTCTGATGCTTATGTAGAATCGAGCCATCACCGTTCAGTCGAGATATTCAACAAACTGCTCGAACTCCTCACGCGCGGGAAACGAGATCGCGCCCGCCGCGCACTCCTGCTCACAAGCCGAACAGAGCACGATGCACTGGTAAGGGTTGGCCACCTCCATTTTCGGTCGCCGCCGCAGCCCCTTCTCCGCTTTTGCCGAAGCGAAAACATCCTTCGGGCAATAGTTGTAGCATGACAGACAACTGTTGCACAGCTCGGCATCGATCACCGGATACCAGGCAATCTCTGCGCGAGGAACGGTCAGCCGCTGCTTTCTTCTTTGACTCTTGTCGTTCATGAAAATCCAGACTTGATAATTTCGTCAGCCCTCCCGCCACCACCACATCGTGGCAGGAGGCCCTGACGGAGAGACTGAAATGGTCAGCGCAACCCCTGATTCCGCCCTTGCCGAAAAACGCGGCGGGCTGGTGCAGAAAAAGGCGTGACCGGTCGAAGCCGATCTGAATTGAACGGATGAAATAAAGAAGAGAGCACTGCGCTCCGTACAAAATTGGCGGAAGCGCCGACGAGAGAGAAGAGAATTCTGGCCATCCATGTACCTGTTATCAGTGAAAAAAACCGATCAACTGATCTACAGGATTCTGTTCAGGCAAGGTGAACCATACAAGAGAAGCAACGGAAAACCGCAACGGCCAACCCAAAGCAAAAACACGACCCGAACTGGCTGACGCGCAACCGGAAGCAAGGCTCAAGCCTTACCGCAGTTGGCTGCCTGATGAGCTGGTGTCGAGACGACGAATGGGTGAAGCACGGTTTTCACATGAATCTTTGCCTGAGACTATAAACCCGTAGTCCGTTATTGGTGCAAATGCATGACTGGCAGGTCTCCTGACTTTCACGGCATCGAGCGCTTCCAAACCTTCCCGCAGTTTTCCGTGGAGGAAAACCGGCAGTGACCTGAAAGCCCGCCTTGCGCATCCGTGTGGCCACGGAATTTGCCCGGCGGTTAACCGTTGTACAGTTGCGGGTACAGTGTACGAATCTCACGTACTTCCCTATTCTCCGGCTTTTAAGCCGGCACCTGTCATGGCGAGAAAGAACTTGTTAATGACCTTAAATACCGAATCTTTTTCTGATTTGCAAGCCCATCGATCAAATGGTGAGCACAGAAATCTTGCCAAAAACCACGAAATGAGCACCAGCAGAATAGAGAGCGCTTCTGACGCAATCCACTACAACGGCCGGAAAATCCGTTATCAACATGAATGATTCAAATCTTCCCGCTCGAATAACACCTGCACTCTCTTTGTAGAGGTAGCGCTGTTTCACAAACCGAAATCATAAGCACCTTTATTATTGATGCTTATGGTTAAGCTCTGACCAAGAGAGGCTTTTCGTATAACAATGGCGTAACAAAATTGCCTGAAAAAGCACAATAATCAGCGCGATCGACGTATTTAAGCCGAAGTTCCTCTTATAAAAAAGCAGTAACTTGTTATAGAGAAAGGGGAAAGTCGAAAATTCAGCTTCCATCTACTGGGTACAAACGGATCAATTCCATTGCTCTTGTTTGAAGAGGTGTTGG
>Ga0172367_10000916_pt1 | contig 44506 bp, 40 predicted proteins | sample Lak10m_FD_114542 | JGI IMG/M metagenome (GOLD analysis project Ga0172367, IMG submission 114542) | Freshwater microbial communities from Kabuno Bay, South-Kivu, Congo - kab_022012_10m | ecosystem: Environmental > Aquatic > Freshwater > Lake | place: Democratic Republic of the Congo: South-Kivu...
AACTGGTTCAATTCCCAGGTTGAAACCTCATTGAGCGAATCGCTGGAAGTTGCCCAGACCTACTATAAAAGCTCGGCTTCCAATGCTCTGTATTACGGTCACCAGATTCGCGATTTTATCAAGGAACAGAAGCTGTTGAATCAGGATAATCTTCCTCAACTGCGCGATTTAATCCGCAAAAAGCAGAAGGAATACAATCTGGGGGTGGTGGAGGTCTATTCGGCTCAAAATGAGGAACTGGTGCAGGCTTCCAATAGTGCTGTTCCTAAAGGTGAATTTACCAACCCTGATTCCAGGGATATCCAGCGAGGTTTGACAGGTGAAGAGCTGACAAGGGTCAATCAGGCTGGCAATGCAGATTTTATCCGTGGAATTGTTCCAATATCTTCCACATGGAATGATAAAGATATTGTTGGTGTGGTTGTTGTTAACTATTATGTCCCGTATTCACTTGCTAACAAAATGAAACAGATTACGGAATCTTACCACGAATTCAGGCAGTTGAGGGTTCTTAAAAACCCGATTCGCGCCGGATATATAATCACCCTGTTTTTGATTGCCGTTGTCATAGCTTTTTTTGCCTACTGGATGGGGGTATATCTGGCAAACAGTATGACCAAGCCATTGCAGGAGTTGGTTGATGCAACGCAGGCTGTTGTTGGCGGCGATCTTGGCGTGCAGATACATTCTTATTCCAAGGATGAAATCGGGCTGTTGGTTCAGTCATTCAACCGTATGACTAACGATCTTCAGATAAAACAGTTGGCGATAAACGACTCCAATCAAGAACTATCCCGCATAAATCAGGAAATTGAACAGAGACGGCGCTATATGGAGATTGTGCTTCGCAATGTGGCAGCGGGTGTTATCTCCATGAACCGTGATGGTTTAATAACCACCATCAACACATCTGCAGAAAAATTGCTTGCCATCAATTCGGGAACGATTGTTGGACGTAGTTACCGTGATGTGCTTAACGGAATTCACCTTGAGGTGATTACGGAAAGCCTGAAGGAACTTGTGGCAGCAAAGCAGGAAACCATCAATCGTCAGATTGTGGTGGAAACTGATGGTTCCCGGCGTTCACTCCATCTTCATCTGACCATGCTTCATGATGAAACCGGTGAGTTTATGGGGGTTGTTCTTGTTCTTGACGACCTTACCCAGGTAATCAAGGCGCAACGTATGGTCGCATGGAGAGAGGTTGCACGCCGCATTGCCCATGAAATAAAAAATCCTCTGACCCCTATACAGCTTTCAGCGCAACGCCTGAGGAAACGTTACCTTGAACGTTTCGGAGCTGATGAAAAAATATTTGACGAATGCACGGAAATGATTATCAAATCTGTGGATGAAATGAAAGTGCTTGTAAATGAGTTTTCAAATTTTGCCCGTATGCCGACAATTCAGCCGATGCCAAATGACCTGAACGGACTGTTAAAAGAGGTTTTGACTCTGTATCAGGAGGCACATCGGGGGGTTGATTTTATTTTTACACCTGACAGCGCGCTTCCGCATCTGGGACTTGACCGGGATCAGATTAAAAGGGTTATTATCAATCTACTGGAAAATGCGGTTGCGGCTATGAACGAAAAAGGTGAAATAAAAATCAGATCTTTTTTTGACCCGGAGCTCAAGATGGCATCATTCAGTATTGAAGATAACGGTTGTGGCATTGCGGCGGCTGATAAACAGCGTCTGTTTGAACCTTATTTTTCTACCAAAAAATCCGGTACTGGACTCGGTCTGGCAATTGTGAACAGTATTGTGACTGATCATAACGGTTTTGTACGGGTAAAGGATGCAGCGCCTCATGGTGCTGTTTTTATTGTAGAATTACCTGCAAGATAAAAGGAGTCAGCATGGCTGCAACAATTTTGATTGTAGATGATGAAAAGGATATTCGCACTTCTCTGGCTGGAATCCTCGAAGATGAGGGATATAATGTAATTCTGGCAGCAGATGGCGATGATGCTTTGGAGACAGTTGAAGCTGAACTTCCTGATCTTGTATTGCTTGATATCTGGATGCCCGGAAAGGATGGTTTGGAAACCCTCGGGCTTATTAAGGAACAGTACCCTTCTCTGACGGTGGTGATGATTTCAGGACATGGAACCATTGAAACTGCGGTTAAGGCAACCAAGCTTGGTGCATACGATTTTATTGAAAAACCGTTGTCCCTTGAAAAAGTTTTGATAACAGTCGCAAATGCCCTCCGCTTAAAAACTCTTTCGCTTGAAAACAGAGAACTCAAAAAAACTGTCTGCAAACAGTACGAATTGATAGGTGATTCGCCACAAATTGTGGCTTTGCGGGAACAGATGAAACGGATAGCTTCTTCAGAGTCTCATCTGCTTATAACCGGTGAACATGGAACGGGGAAAGGGTTGATTGCCGGCGCATTGCACTATAATAGCGCTAGAAAAGATAATCCTTTTGTTTCCCTCAACTGTGCCGCGATGCCAGAACAGCTTCTTGAGGAGGAACTGTTTGGTTATGAAAAGGGGTGGCAGGCGGGGACGAATGCACAAAAAAAAGGGGCGTTGGAGCGGGGTGATGGTGGCACACTTTTTATGAACGAGTTGTGTGATCTTTCCCTGGAAAGCCAGGGACGTCTGTTGCGTGCCTTGCAGGATGGCTCTTTTGAACGACTCGGCGGTAGTAGATGTGTTAAAACATCTGTCAGGATTATTGCATCAACCAGCCGTGATCTTGATCTGGAAATTTCAGAAGGTCGTTTTCTTAAGGGGTTGTATTATCATCTGGCAGTTGCGCTACTTACACTGCCTCCGCTTCGTGAACGGATGGAAGATATTCCGGCATTGGTTCAGAATTTTGCTTGCCGGTTTTCAAAGCTTGAAGGGTGCCAGAATAAGACTCTGGAACCTGCTGCTCTGGCGCTATTGCAGGAATATTACTGGCCAGGAAATGTGAGAGAACTGAAAAATTTTGTGGAGAGGATTCTGATTATGACTCCAGGTAATATTGTCTGCAAGGATGATATTCCGGAGCTTGTTAGTCATAACAGTGCTGCTGCTCAAGATACTCCGGTGCGTTCGTTTCGTGGTGCCCGCGAGGAATTTGAACGTGAATTTATCCTTAAAAAACTGGAAGAAAATGACTGGAATGTTTCCCGCACTGCCGAGTTGATTGATGTTGAACGTAGCAACTTGCATAGAAAAATCAAGAACTATGGAATAGATTCAAAAAAATAGAAATCAAAGCGTGGTTTTTATGATTAAAAAAATCGGTAAAATTGCAGTTGCATTAATTCTTACCGGAATTGCTGCCTGCCTGGTAATCATTTTGGTCGGTAGGACAAAAGTTCAGACGAAACAGTCTGATGCCGGCTATTTAAAACTATTGCGCCATGCGTACAGCACGGTTGAAAACAGTTATGTTGAAAAGCCGGACAAAGATAAACTGATTAAAAGTATGGTTGACGGTATGTTGGCAGCTCTTGATCCTCATAGCGCCTATCTGCCGCCTGAACCGTTTAAGGAGATGGAAATTCAGATGAACGGCGCATTTGGCGGCGTGGGGATTGAACTCGGTATGCGAGAAAATCGCCTTACGGTTATTGCTCCCATTGATGATACTCCAGCTTTCAGAGCCGGTATTCATACCAATGACCAGATAGCTAAAATAGACGGAAAAAGCACGCAAGGTATGAGTATAAGCGCTGCTGTTAAAATCATGCGGGGAGAAAAGGGGACTCCGGTAACGCTGACAATTGTACGGAGTGATTCTGCGCGCCCACTTCAGTTTCCGCTGGTTCGTGACATCATAAAAATAAGCAGCCTGAAATCTCGCCTCCTTGAGCCTGGATATGGTTTTATCCGTATCGGGCAGTTTCAGCAAAGAACCGGGGAGGAATTCAGGGATGCGTTGAAAAAATTAAAGGATGAAAGCAGGGGTGAATTAAAGGGTGTGGTGATTGACCTGCGGTATAATCCGGGTGGTCTTCTAAACGCTTCAATTGATGTGGCAAACGCTTTCATTGGTGATGATATGCAGAACAGTCTGATCGTCTCAACCAAAGGGCGAGAGCCTGGTTCAAACAGGGAATTTCATGCTACGCTTGGCAAGAAGGAACCCCATTATCCGGTTGTCATTCTGATTAACGGTGGTAGCGCCAGTGCATCTGAAATTGTTGCCGGCGCTTTGCAGGATCATAAGAGGGCTATTATTATGGGTACCCAGAGCTTTGGCAAAGGGTCTGTGCAGTCAATCATACCGCTCAAAGGGAATGCTGCGCTCAAACTTACAACAGCCCGTTATTATACCCCAAGCGGACGATCTATTCAGGCAAAGGGAATCGTCCCGGATATAATTGTTGAAAATATTAAAAACTTACCTGTTGCAGAGAAAAAAGAGCTTGATTTAAAGGAAAATGATCTGGATGGGCATCTTGCACCGGAAGGGGGTGTGGGAGTTGATAAACCGCAAAAACTGAATGATAAAAAGTCTCAACCGGTTAAAGATTCTCCTCACAAATCTTCAGCGGTCGGAGATGTGGAAAAGGATTATCAACTCAAGCGGGCGGTTGAGTTGATAAAATCGATACAGATCATCCGGGATAAAATCAACTGATTTTATCCGAGAAGTTCCTGAAGTTTGGAGCCGATGTTCTCTTCCCTCATGAGTGATTCACCAACTAGAAAAGCGCTCGCCCCGTCTTTTGTCAATCGTTCCACATCTGCGCGGCTGTTAATTCCGCTTTCTGCCACCAGAAGACGATTGCCTGTAAGCATTTTCGCCAAACGACCGGTTGTATCCAGGTCTGTTGTAAATGTCCTTAAATTTCGATTGTTTACCCCAATCAAGCTGCAATCGGTTTGTAACGCCAACTCCATTTCAGCTTCATCATGCACTTCCAGCAGGACATCAAGCCCTATTTCTTTTGCCGTCGCATGAAAATCGCGAAGTTGATTCAGATCAAGCATGGCGGCAATCAATAGAATTGCATCTGCCCCGGCTCCCCTTGCTTCATAAATCTGGTACGGATCGCAGATAAAGTCTTTGCGGAGAAGAGGGAGTGAAACGGTTTCCCGGATGAGCGCCAGGTAACGGAGATGCCCCATGAAAAATTTTTCGTCTGTTAAAACGGAAAGACAGGTTGCCCCGTTATTCTGGTAGATTTCGGCTATATCAAGCGGATCAAAATCTGCCCGGATAACACCTTTGCTTGGAGAGCCTTTCTTTATTTCAGCAATGATTGGAGTCCATTCTGAAGCAGCTGCCTCACGCAGGTGACGCTCGAAGCTGCGTGGTGTCTCTTCCAGATCGCTGATTCTATGCTGTAGCTCGGTAATTCCTGTCGCCGATTTGGCAGTGGCAATTTCCAGAAGCTTATGTTCAATAATCTTTTTAAGAATGTCCGGGGTATCTGTCGTCATTGTGTCGTTCTTCCTGGTTTTTATAGTAAATTGAAATTGGCGGCTTATAAAACTTGTTTGCATCCGGAAACTCCGGATGTGAAACTGTTGGTTTCCGCTTTGAAAAGCACCATTTCCGGACGGAAACTAACTTATTGCTCCGCCTTTGGCAATGACCACCCTCTATGAACTGCGTAAATTCTGATAGCTATGACAGTCAATGCGGATAAAATCAGAGTCGGGATGGATGTAAATCCGATGTTATGCATCACATAAAGGAGAATTCCGCCAGCGATACAGGCTGATGCGTACACTTCACGTTGTAGTACCATTGGAATTTCACTCGACAGCATATCTCTGATCATACCACCGGCAGTAGCCGTTAGAACCCCCATCATAACTGATCCTATTAATCCCATATTGTGAGATATCCCTTTTGTTGTGCCGATTACAACAAAAGTGCCTAGACCGACTGCATCAAAATAGAGGAGAGGATTCATGACAGAATGCATGCATCTGTTGTAAATAAAGACGAGAAGCGAAACTGCAATGGATACCCATAAATATGTTTCATCTTTAAAAATAAAGGGGGGGGTGTCGCCTATCAGCACGTCTCGCAATGTGCCACCGCCCGTGGCTGTGACAATACCAAGCACAAGAACTCCAAGAAGATCCATGTCACGCCTTGTTCCGGCGTATGCCCCGGAAGCTGCGAATGCTGCTGTTCCAAGCATGTCGAGAGAGTAGAGAATGTCCATTATTATATCCTCTTGGCTCCTTAATTTGTCAATTCAGCCAATTTTGTAACTTGCTCCATAGCTTTTCCGGAATCTATTGCTTCGGTTGCCATAATAATGCCGTCAGTCGCATTGATTACTTTGCCTGCGGCAAGAAGTGCAAAAGCGGAATTCAGCAATACTATATCCCGGCGAGGTGAACGTTCTCCGGTGAGAACTTTCTTTACAATTTCTGCGTTGGCAGCCGCATCTCCACCTTTAAGCAGCGCCATATCACAACGGCTGAACCCGAACTGTTCAGGTGCAATTCTGGAAGTTGTTATTCCGTTTGAAGTTATTTCTGATACTAAAGTTTCTCCGGTGATAGTTATTTCATCCATCCCATCAGAACCATGTACAACAAAACCGTGCTTGCACCCCAGTTTGTGCAGCACGCCCGCCAGTTTTTCCACCAGGTCGGCTCGGTATACCCCCATAACCTGGCAATCAGCCCCTGCCGGATTGGTGAGTGGACCGAGAATGTTGAATATTGTGCGGATGCCGATTTCACGTCTTGGGCCGATGGCATGTTTCATGGCGCTATGCAGAGCTGGTGCGAAAAGAAAACCTATCCCTATATTGTTTATGCATTTTTCAACTGTTTCCGGGGTGACATCAAGGTTTATGCCTAGCTTTTCAAGCACATCTGCGCTGCCGCAGGCGGATGAAACAGAGCGGTTTCCGTGTTTGGCAACTTTGACGCCACATGCTGATACCACAAATGAGACTGTTGTTGAAATATTGAAGGTATTTGTGCCATCGCCGCCAGTACCTACCACATCCAGGATAGTTTCCTGATCAATGTTTATATCATCCCGGTCTATATCTACCACTCCTTTGCCGACCCTGATCGGGGTTGCCCGTTCCCGCATGACGCGCGCTGCGCCGGTTATTTCATCAATTGTCTCACCTTTCATGCGGAGAGCTGTGATGAATGAGCCAATCTGTGCCGGAGTGCATTCGCCAGACATTATCTGGTTCATGGTTTCAATCATTTCGCCTTCAGTCAGGTTTTCAGATTCCACTATTTTTGCGATTGCTTTTCTAATCATGCTGTTTTCTCCCATTCCCTATAAAAAAAGGGGATGAAGTATCATCCCCTTTACTTGTATGTTGATTGGCAAGCAGGTTGTCAGAGACCTTCTTTGATTTTACGGATTGCTTCTTTGATCATAGCTTCTGCAAGGTCTGGGACAACTTCCCAAACAATTCGTTCGATAACATCTTTGGAAACAGATGCCAAAGCTACTTTTAACTGTTCTTCTGACAAGGTTTGTGGCGCAGCGGTTTCGACGGCAGCTGTCGGTTGAGCTATTGCCGTAGCTTCTTCGACTCCCTTGGGGGAGGGGGATTCCTGATACGATGTTTCAAATGGAGAGATACCAATCTCGGTTGTTGCAGCCGAGATTGCAGCCGGTGCATCTAGTGCAACCGCCGAAAGTTCTCCAAAAGGGGATGTAGGTTCAAAAGCAGGTGTATTGACTGCTTCAAAGGGAGATTCGTCAAATTCAGTTTTTTCTGACAGAGGGGGTGGTTCGTCAAAAACTGCAGGAGGAATTTCTGCGACCTCCTCTTCCTGAAATTCAAATGATTGTTCTTCCACTGGAATCCATTGAGAATCCACATGCTGATGTGGTGTCGCTTCAACTGCTGTAGCTTGTTGTGGCGCGACAGCTTCAGGCTCTTCCTGTACCATTGCAAATACATCGTCACTCGGCATTGCCAATCCGACCTCTTCAGTTCTATTGGCAATGACAGGAGTCGGTTCTGCCGGTGTGAAAGCATCCCATATTGCAGGTGTGGCAGTTTGAGTTGCTGTCATGGGAGGTTCTGGTGATAAGCTTGTGGTTTCAAATGGAGAAATTTCCGGTGTGAAAGCAGCTGGCTGCGCTTCCTCAAATTTTGTCTCCGATTCAGCAAAAACTGGTGTCGTCACCACATTTGTTTCAATAACAGGGGGGGCGATTATTTCAGGAGCTATTGTTGGGGCGATTGTTGGAGCCGAAGCGCGCTGTTGACCCAGTTCAAAAAGTTCTTTTACTTTTGAAACAATCTGCTGCGATTCAAATGGTTTGGCAATAAAATCATCGGCGCCGCATGCTTTTGCCTTATTCTCATCGAACGGTTCAAAGGAACCGGTGAGTAGAAGAATCGGTTTTGTTGATAATGCAGGATTTGAACGCACAGCTTCGCAAACTTCATAGCCAGACATTCCTGGCATTAGCGCGTCAATAAGGAGTACATCAGGATTAATTTCCCCGGCTTTCTCTACGGCAGTTTTGCCATTATCCACCACGGTAAGGGAGTAATCTTCCCCTCCGAAAATGATGCCGACTACTTTTTGAATTGTGATGCTGTCATCGGCAAGCAGAATTTTAATGCTCATCTGTCCCTCCTATAAGCAGGTTCATGGTGGAAAAAGCTTAAAAAAACTACCATACAGCTTAAATAGTGTCAAGGTTTAAGCAAATCTGAAGAAACCGCTGTTTCAAGCAATTTGGATGTCAAGGCGGGGTGCGCGAAAAGTGTTGTTGCAAGTGTTGAAATATCGCTTCTAAAACGATTGAATTTTCGCTTGTCGTGGTAGTCAAGACGGATTGTAAGGAGGATTACAAATATATCCTGCTCTGGATCAATCCAGACCGAGGATCCACTGTAACCTGTATGCCCAAATGACATGTCTGAAAAGGAATTGCCACGCGGGGAAGAGTATGGTGAATGTATATCCCATCCAAGCCCCCGGATAATTTTACCATTGTTATAGAAATAGGGAGCTGTCATCTGTGACATGACTCTTTCACTGAAAACATGATTCCCTCCCCCTGTTGCTCCGCTATTGAGAATCATCATTGCAAAACGGGAAAGATCACTGGCGCTGCTGAAAAGTCCGGCATGCCCCGCAATTCCACCCAGGAGACGCGCATTTTCGTCCTGCACAACCCCCGAATTTAGTACGTTACCCCTGGAAACAGTCGGCGCGATTGTACCGTGAAATTCTTTCTGTGGGAGAAAACCGGTTTTATTCATTTCAAGAGGGAAATATAGTTGTTCCCGGCAGAACTGGTCAAACGGTATGCCTGCAGCGCGCTGGACAAGTTCTGCCAGAAGGATGAAGTTTATATCCGCATACAAAAAACGGTTGCCGTAGGTTGGTGAGTCGCCGAATCTTGTAGCTTTAAGGAGGAGGTTCGCCATGGGGGATGGTGATTGCATGGATACATCATGCAGCCCGGAGGTGTGGGTAAGGAGGTTCAGTATGGTTGTCTCTTCCCGTCCCGAATCGTTCAACTCCGGGAACCAACGGGTTATGGGATCCATTAGGGATAGTTTCCCCTCCTCCAGCAATTTCATAATTGCCGGAGCTGTGGCAAAGACTTTTGTGAGAGACGCTATGTCAAAGAGTGTGTCAACCGTGATAGGTGGTGATGTCTGTTCAACTCCAATATTTCCTCGTGTTGCAGTGTAAAGTGTCCCTTTACGGTTTCCGACAAGAACTATACCACCACTGATAAGCTTGTGCGTTATCGCCCGCTCCAGAAGGAACTCAATGGTTGATGCGCGGTCAGCGTCAATAAGCGGGTCATCGGAGCAGAATGCGGGAAAGGGGGATGAAACGCAGAGAAACAGAGCAACAGAGAAATGCAAAAAACATTTTTGGGAAAGCTTTGGCAAAAAAGAGTGAATCCAGCGATGTTTACTTGATTTCTTCTTAAGATTTTCTCCGTGTCTCTGTGTCTCTGTGTTGGCTGGTTTAATATTTTCAGGTACGGTAATCGGCATTAATATTGACATATTCGTGGCTTAAATCGGATGTATAAACAGTTGCAGTTCCATTTCCCAGCCCAAGGTCAACGGTTACTGTAAATTCCTTCTGTTGAAGTACTGAAGTTCCCCGTGTTTCTGCATCTCCACCTGCAAATATGCCGTTTTCTGCCATGCAGACATCATCAAAACGGAGTGAAAGAAACAGTGGATTTACGGTGGCGCCGGAATAGCCAACAGCGGCGAAAATTCTCCCCCAATTGGCGTCCTGACCAAAGAAGGCTGTTTTTACAAGACTTGAGTTTGCAATCGACATGGCCGCTTTTTTTGCGTCATTATCATCAACTGCTCCTGTTACGCGTATCTCTACAAATTTTGTGGCTCCCTCTCCGTCTTTAACAATCTGCTTTGCAAGCGATAGGAGCAGTTCGCAAAGTGTATTCTCAAAAACATCCGCTTCAGTGGTCCCGTCAGTTATGACCTTATTACCTGCCATGCCGTTTGCCATGATCAGGCAGGTATCGTTGGTGGACATATCACCATCGACTGTAATGGCGTTGAAGGATGAGTTAACAGAGTTGCGGAATGCTTTTTGAAGAAATTCAGGGGCAACTGCTGCATCTGTGATGATGAATGAAAGCATGGTAGCCATGTTTGGCATAATCATGCCAGCGCCTTTGGCAATCCCTGCAATAGTATAGTTGGCATCTGCTGTCTGAACAGATTTTGTTTCCATTTTAGGAAATGTGTCGGTCGTCATTATTGCTTGAGCCACCTCTGCAAATGTACCGTTTTGCAAACCGGCAATCAGGGGGGGGATGGCGGAGGTGAAACGATCCAACGGCATCTGCACACCGATGACACCGGTGGAAGAAACCTGAAGGAGTTGGTCGCTGATTCCGAGTCCATCGGCTACAAGGCGAGATGTCTCTTTTGCGACAGTCATGCCGTTTTCGCCGGTACAAGCATTGGCATTGCCGCTGTTTACCAACAATGCCTGTGCTTTTCCGGATGTTATCCGTTCTGCGGATAAAAGCACCGGCGCTGCTTTAACTTTATTAATTGTAAAAACAGCGGCAGCATTTGCCGGAATCTCTGAAAAAATCAGAGCCAGATCCTTGCGCCCAGGCTTTTTAATAGCAGCTTCTACTGTAGAGAATTTAAATCCTTTTATTTCCATATCTATTACTTTCCGCAGCACTTCTTGTATTTTTTGCCACTTCCGCATGGACAGGTTTCATTTCTGCCGGCAACTTTCTGACTTTTTGCCGGTTCCTTTGAAGGTTCATCGTCCCCAGCAATATTAAAAACAAGCTTTTTACTTCTCTGCTCTTCTGCGATCTCTTCGATTTCTTCAGGATCTTCCATCTGAACCCAGTAAATGCGCTCTACAACTTCTTCGCGAATGTGGATAATCATTTCCATAAACAGATTGTACGCTTCTTTTTTGTACTCCTGCTTAGGATCCTTTTGAGCATAACCTCTCAATCCGATCCCTTCTTTCAGATGGTCAATATTCAGCAGGTGATCTTTCCAATGAATGTCAATTGCCTGCAGCATCATGACTTTGATGAGGTGATCAATCAGCTCATCACCCATTTCGTCAATTTTTGCTTTCAGAATTGAGCCGGTCTGCTCCTTGAGCAGGTCACGGAAATTGGTCGGATTCAGCCGCCCCATTGCTTCTTCCGGAAGATCAACCTGAAGATTGAAACATTTAAATATCAGATCACTCAGCCCTTCCCAATCCCACTCGCTTGCAGCAGTTTTTTCAATGCAATAGGATGCGACGATCTCTTCAATTGTCTCATCAAGCATTTCCATGAAACTTTCACGAATATCCTGCCCAGCCAGAATTTCCCTGCGTTGGGTATAAATTACTTCCCGTTGCTTGTTCATAACATCGTCATATTCAATGAGATTTTTACGAATCTCAAAGTTATGAGCCTCAACTTTTTTCTGGGCGTTTTCTATGGACTTGGTAATCATTGAATGGGTGATTGCTTCACCCTCCTCAATGTGTAGCAGATCCATTATTTTTGCAACGCGCTCGGAACCAAAGATGCGGAGCAGATCGTCCTGTAATGAAAGGTAGAATTTTGAAGAGCCGGGATCACCCTGTCGTCCTGAACGACCGCGTAACTGATTGTCTATGCGGCGTGATTCGTGACGTTCTGTGCCAAGAATATGAAGTCCGCCAAGCTCAATCACTTCATCATGCTCTTTGGCGCAGAGTGTGACAAATTCCTGGCGTTTCGCCTCAATCTGTTCCTCTGATGTGTCAGGATTATCCTGAAGCCACTGTTTTAACAGCCCATTGGCGTTTCCTCCCAACAGAATATCCGTGCCACGTCCAGCCATGTTTGTGGCAATGGTGATTGCTCCTTTGCGTCCAGCCTGGGCAACAATCTCTGCCTCTTTTTCATGCTGTTTAGCATTAAGAACATAGTGTGGAACTCCCTGTTTTCTTAAAAGCTCGGAAAGCTCTTCTGACTTTTCAATGGAAATCGTGCCGACCAGGCATGGTTGTCCTTTTGCATAATGTTCCTTGATGTCGGAGATGACAGCGTTGAACTTTTCTTTTTCAGTTTTGTAGATAACATCCGGAAAGTCCGGTCGCAGAAGCTGGCGATTGGTCGGGATGACGATGACGTCCAGTTTGTAGATTTTATGGAACTCCTCCGCTTCGGTATCTGCAGTACCGGTCATGCCGGAGAGCTTGGAGTACATACGGAAGTAGTTCTGGAACGTGATTGTGGCAAGGGTCTGGTTTTCATTCTCAATATTGACCCCTTCTTTTGCTTCAATTGCCTGGTGAAGACCATCGGACCAACGTCGACCCGGCATAAGACGACCGGTAAACTCGTCGACAATCATGACTTCGCCATCTTTAACCACATAATCAACGTCCCGTTTGTACATGGCGTGGGCGCGCAACCCCTGCTGGGTATGATGCAAAATTTCAATGTTACGCGGATCATACAGATTGTCGATTTTTAGCAACTTTTCCACAGTAAGAACACCCTGCTCTGTAAGGGTGGCGCTTTTTGCTTTTTCATCAATAGTGAAATCACCGGTATAAATTTTCTTTTTGCCCGAAAGTGTATTCGCTTCAACCTCTTTCATCTCACCCAATTTTAATTGAGGGATGATACGGTCAATAATGTAGTATTTATCTGTCGACTCTTCAGTCGGACCGGAAATAATCAATGGGGTGCGGGCTTCATCAACAAGGATGGAGTCAACTTCATCAACAATTGAGTAGTTAAAACCGCGCTGTACATAATCGTCCAGAGAAAACTTCATGTTGTCGCGCAGATAGTCAAACCCGAATTCGTTGTTTGTTCCGTAGGTGATGTCAGCAGCGTAGTTGATGCGGCGTTGTTCATCTTCGATGCCGTGAACAATGACCCCTACAGACAAGCCGAGAAAACCGTACAGTCGTCCCATCCATTCAGAGTCGCGTCGTGCGAGATAATCATTGACAGTAACAACGTGAACCCCTTTGCCGCTAATTGCGTTCAGGTAGGCAGGGAGAGTCGCAACAAGGGTCTTTCCCTCGCCGGTTTTCATCTCGGAAATCTTGCCTGAATGAAGCACCATGCCGCCAATTAATTGCACATCAAAGTGTCTCATCCCCAGAATCCGCTTGCTTGCCTCGCGGCATACGGCAAAAGCTTCAGGGAGTAGCGCGTCCAGTGACTCTCCATTGGCGTGTCGTTCCTTGAATTCAAAGGTTTTGTCACGAAGCTGCTCGTCTGAAAGTTTGGAAACAGACGGTTCCAGAGCATTTATTGTTGTAACAAGTGGCCAGAGTTTTTTAAGTTCCCGTTCGTTTTTGCTGCCGAATATTTTTTTAACCAGAGAACTGATCATGAATAACTCCAAAAATAAGTGATTGTATAAAAATAGCTTTACAAACTAGCACAACGTGACAATGTACTCAATAAAAAATGGGTATCGTGCTTGACAAATAGTAATATTTTATTGTAAAGATGACCTCGTGAACTCAGAGTGTTTTACGGCGTGTAGCGCAGCCTGGTAGCGCACTAGACTGGGGGTCTAGTGGTCGCTGGTTCGAATCCAGTCACGCCGACCATAAATAAGCAGGAGTCAGCTAAAGCTGGCTCCTTTTTTGTTGCCCAAAACCGTCCGATAAAGTCCATAATTGCCTGTAATAAAGGTGATTTATGTATTGATTGGATTTTTATAGTGATCTCCGGTTTGTTCGGCTATATCTGATGTGCACTGTTGACATACTTTAGTTATGGAGGTAAACGAAAAATAATCTCTTTTGGGGCATACACGAAAGAAGAAATGACACCTCATGGATTTCGGGCTATGGCTCGCACGATCCTTGATGAAGTGCTGCACATCCGACCTGATTATATAGAGCATCAGTTAGCGCATGCTGTAAAAGACCCGAATGGCCGAGCTTATAACCGAATACATCACCTTGTTGAACGTAAAAAGATGATGCAACTTTGGGCTGACTATCTGGATGGCTTGAAGATGGGGGCTAAAATAATTCCATTAACACAAGCGGCATAACGGCTGTGAGCGTGACCGGCTGCGGCGGGGGCTTTTTCCCGCTAACCGGTGCTGCCGTTGGTTGAATATTTCTCTTGTCGTAATTTACTAACTTGACAAGGCGTATGCTGTGCGCATAATATGACACTCGGGAGGTGCGCTATGCAAAAATCTAGAATCAATCTTACTCTTGACGCAGACTTGATTGACTTTATCAAGGAATATGCTGAAACCCAGCGAACAACGGTTTCTGAAGTTTTTACTCAATTTGCATTAAAGCTGAAGCGGGTAAAAGAGAATGACCCGACTGAAACAATTCTGACAGACCCTGATTTTTCTGATTCGCTTTTAAGCACAATTGAGCGAGTTAAAGCAGGTACGGTCAGCTGGCTCAGTTATGATGAGGTCTTTAAATGAATCTTGTTTTCAGTGACGAGTTTGCTGCATCTCTAAAAAAGCACAGCGCAATCAAAGAAGCCGTTCGAAAAAAGGTGAATATGATTTGCGAAAGCCCTGTGACTCTGGGTGAACCGCTCAAAGGAAATTTTCGTGGTTTCTACAGTTGTCCCGTCAAACGTAATTTCCTGATTATTTTCCTTTACTGCGCTACTTGCCGAAAGAAGGGAGACGATGCCATCGTCCTCTGTGCGGATTGTCCCGACTGCCTTGACGACACCATCAAGTTTATTGCCCTTGGTCCGCACGATAAGGCTTATTGGGGGTGATATGATATCTGTTGGAATGTACTGGACATTCGAAAATTGATAGACTAATATGTCTTCTCTTTATTGGGATTGAAATGCTCTATTTATGTCGTATTCTGTTTTAATTTTGTACAAACATATTGTTTTTATTCTGTTCTTATCTCTGTAAGCTTCTTATGTTGTGAAAGGTCTCTAAAAAATTATGCGCGATAAAATCAGAATTTTTACCGGGAATTCAAACCCTGATCTTGCACAGAAAATATGTCAAAACCTGGATGTACCGCTTGGCGCTTCCCGTGTCCGTACATTTTCTGATGGTGAAATAATGGTTGAAATCGGCGAAAATGTTCGTGGTCGGGATGTGTATGTTATTCAATCAACTTGTGCGCCGACCAATAACAATCTGATGGAATTGATGATTATGACTGACGCACTCAAACGGGCGTCAGCTGCCACAATTACGGCAGTCATACCGTATTATGGTTATGCAAGACAGGATCGTAAGGCTGCTCCACGCACACCAATCACCGCAAAACTCGTTGCTGATCTGGTAACAAAAGCAGGTATTGACCGTGTAGTAACGGTTGATCTCCATGCAGGTCAGATTCAGGGTTTCTTTGATATTCCTGTTGATAATCTATACGCGGTTCCGGTTATCCTTGAATATGTCAAGAAGCGTTTTGAAGGTGAACAGGTTGTCATGGTTACTCCGGATGCTGGTGGTACGGAACGTGCCCGTGCATTTGCAAAGCGTCTTGGATGCTCATTGGCTGTTATTGACAAACGTCGCACAGGACCGAATGTGGCGGAAGTCATGCATCTGATAGGTGATGTGCGTGATAAGATTGCAATCATTCTCGATGATATGATTGATACAGCCGGAACTCTGACACAGGCTGCAAAAGCTCTGAAGGAAAACGGGGCTCGCTCTGTTTTTGCCTGCGCAACTCATGGTGTTCTTTCAGGTCCTGCAATAGATCGTATAAATGATTCAGTTATTGAAGAGGTCGTTCTTACTGATACAATTCCACTTGGTGAAAAAGGTAATAAAACTACCAAGGTGCGTATGCTTTCTGTTGCTGATCTGTTGGCGGAAGCGATTCGTCGAATTCATGATGATGAGTCTGTAAGTTCGTTGTTCGTTTAGCTTGTTAAAAACTAGCGTGAGCCGTTCAATACAGCGGTCACTACCAATTGGAGGAACACCATGCAACAAAAACAGTTAGCAGTTGAATTACGTTCAAAAACCGGTAAAGGGATAAGTCATCAATTGAGAAAAGTTGACATGGTTCCAGGTGTTGTATATGGCAAAGGGATGGATCCAATGCCAATAAGCATCAAATATCGTGAATTGCAGACGGCACTTCAAGGTGAAGTATCTCACAACAATCTTATTACCTTGAAAGGTGGCGGCACTCTCGATAATTCGTTGGTAATTCTTTCTGATATGCAGAAGGATCCTGTCAAACAGACCTATCTTCATGTTGATTTTCACCGTGTAAATATGTCTGAAAAAATTCGTCTTGTTGTTCCCGTTAAGCTGACAGGTTCGTCAGTTGGTGTAAAGGAAGGCGGACTTCTGGATTTAGCACACCATGAATTGCATATTGAGTGTCTGCCGGGCAATATTCCGGAGTGCATTGAAATAGATATAACATCGCTTAAGGTTGCTCATTCTATACATATGAATGAAATCGTGTTGCCTGCAGGGGTAAAACTGCTTGATGACGCTAAAATACCTGTTGTAAGCATTCTTGGAAGGGTAGCAGAAGAAACAGCTCCTGCCGCTTGATTAATAAGGTTTGTCTAAAACAATGAAACAGTTTGTCATCGCGGGGCTGGGAAATCCTGGCCCCCAGTATCAATGGACCCGCCACAATGCGGGTTTCCTTTTTTTGGATTGCCTCGCGCATCTTGAGAATCTTTCCATCACAAAAAAAGCGTTTTCAGGTATCTCTGGCGAATGGCGTCATGCTGACAATCGTATTACTCTCCTGAAACCGGAAACATTTATGAATCTTTCCGGGCGCTCTGTTATGCAGGCGTTGCAGTTTTTCAAACTTCCTACTTCAAATCTCCTTGTTGTGCATGATGATCTGGATCTGCCGTTTGGGACAGTTCGCCTGAAACTGGGAGGTGGGCACGGCGGGCACAATGGTTTGCGCTCAATTATGGAACAACTGGGAAAAGCTGATTTCATAAGGCTTCGCATTGGCGTCGGAAGAGCTGTTCATGGTGATACTGTAAATTATGTGCTTGGCACGATTCCTCCAGACCAGATGGAACGTGTGGCTGATGTTCTTGGTGGTGGTGTGACCATGCTAAAAAGTTTTTTTGAGCATGGATTGCCAAAAACAATGAGCTTGTATAATAACAGAAATTTTCTGGAAGGATAAATCTAATGGGTTTTAACTGTGGTATTGTAGGGCTTCCCAATGTGGGGAAATCGACTATTTTTAATGCACTTACATCGGCAGGCGCCGAGTCTGCAAACTATCCGTTCTGCACAATTGACCCGAATGTGGGAATTGTTCAGGTTCCTGATCCTCGTATGGATCAGCTTTCAGCTATAGTTCACCCCCAAAAAACACAACCTACAACTATTGAGTTTGTTGATATTGCTGGTCTGGTCAAAGGAGCAAGTTCCGGAGAAGGTCTCGGAAACCAGTTCCTTGGGCATATTCGCAGCACTGATGCAATAGTGCATGTGGTTCGTTGTTTTGATGATGATAACGTGGTTCATGTTAATGGTCGAGTTTCGCCGGCTGATGACATTGAAGTTATTAATACAGAGCTTGCTCTGGCCGATCTGGATACGGTTGATAAAAAAATACAGCGTGCTGAAAAAATGGCTCGTAGCGGAGACCAAAAATCAAAAGATGAGGTGGCGTTCTATCAAAGGGTTAAAGCTCGTCTTGAACAGGTTGAGAAGTTGACTGGAGTTGTTGATTCGGATGATGAAATAATCTGGATGCGTGAGCTTCATTTGTTGTCTGACAAGCCGGTTCTTTATGCAGCCAATGTGGCTGAAGATGATCTGGAAGGAAAACATCCATTTGTGGAGCAGGTAAAAGCGATCGCAGCTAAAGAAGATGCTGCTGTTGTTGTGATTTGTGGCAAACTGGAAGCTGAAATATCTGAACTTGATGGTGATGAAAAACAGGAATTTCTCAATGATATGGGGTTGCAGGAACCTGGGCTTGATCGCTTGATTCGCAGTGGTTATGAGTTGCTTGGTCTTATAACCTATTTTACGGCAGGGGTCAAAGAAGTCAGGGCGTGGACAATTGTGAATGGCACTAAAGCGCCTGGCGCAGCAGGAGTAATTCATTCAGATTTTGAAAAAGGGTTTATTCGTGCTGAAGTTATCGGATTCAATGACTTTATATCATGTAATGGTGAAGCCGGTGCAAAGGAAAAAGGTTTGATGAGACTTGAAGGAAAAGAGTATCTGGTGAAGGACGGCGACGTGATGCATTTCCGATTCAACGTCTGATTATAGCTTGGAAATTTGTTCTAAAACCAAAGGCTGTCCTCTGAACCGGGCAGCCTTTGGTTTATGCAGGTAATTATTAAGGTAAACGTTATTTTGATATGGAAGCCCGTTTCAAGGCATAACTTGAAATGGTTATGGTATCGGTTGATGCTTGCTTTACGGTTTGGTCGCTCTGCTGATCTGCTTTTACCAAGGCGGACTGATTTTCAGCTGCCACGGTCGGGTTTATATGTGACGGATTTGCCATAATGCTTGGGGGAGAAAGTTGGGCTAATGACATATTTTTATACCTCCTTGAGGTTATGTATAAATAATACCATCTTTTTTGGTATTTGTAATTTATATCGGCAGGGTAAGCTAAATATTGCACTTTTTATTTTTTTATGACTGATAATTGTGCTTTTACAAGATGAACCGTTTCTGTTGTGTTGCCTGGTATAGTGGTCGCTGCAACTCCTGAACTGTAAGGTGGATTGTTTGCCCAAAGACCATTACTGCTGCTGTTGCATGGTCCTTTCCACGGGTCAACCGGTTTGTAAACATTCCCAGCTTGCTGAAAAACCCCAAAATGGAGATGGGGGGTCAAGGAATTCCCGGAACTGGCAACCGTTGCCAGTGTGTCCCCTTTCGATACTCTTTGCCCGGGAGATACTCTCATGGAACCTTTTTTAAGATGTGCGTACAGCGTCAGATAGCGCCCAGACTCCATAATATGTTCAAGTACGATGTAATTTCCTGCGTTAAACCCGAGTGAGGCTTTTGTTCTGTCATCAATCTGCAGAAAGCTTTTTCGTCGCTCATCACATTGCCAGTTGCTGCTGTCGGGGCAATAATCATAAAGTCCATCCTCCTCCCATCGCACGACCCCGTCTGCTGCAGCTAAAACCTGAACATTCTGTTCTACAGATGATACCAGAATATCTGTTCCCTGATGCCCGGTATAACTCGCTGAACCGCATGAATAGGCTATCCCCACACCTTCTAAATCAGGGAAACCGATTCTTGTCTTCTTGCCATCACAGTTTATCCCCGGAACGCAGTTAACCGGCCAGGCAAGAAGGTCATCTCCCCATGCTCCGGAAGGAATGCAGGGAAGAAATATTAAGAGTAGAGAGATTACAACATTCCATTGCTTCAAGCATTTTGTAAGTTTCATTCCAAAGACCCTTATCTTTACAAACAGTTTAACCGCGCAAGATGTATACCGCAGCTGAGATTGACTTTTTTGAGCTGTCGGTATATTCACACAATGCAGATTATTTCGATGCTGCCATACATTCACGCAAGGAGTTTCATTTGTCCTCACCAAAATTACACGCTCCGGGGAGTCTGTTTGCCCTGATTAAGCGTTACCCCCGAATTATACTCGGGATAGCCTTTCTGCTTTCAGCCGTTTCACTGTTTTATACAATCAAAAATATAGATTTTTTGACTGGTCGCGATGATCTTATGCCGCGCAATTCACCATTTCAGGTTGATTATCGTGCGTATCGTGCAGAATTTGGAGACCAGGAAGAAATTGTGGCTGTTATTGAGTCGGATGATGCCACCCTTTCATCTCGCGCAGCAGACTATCTTTACCGTACTCTTTCAAAAGAAAATAAAGCGTTCAGGGAGTTGTTTTATCCCGGTGGCTTGCCGTATTTCAGAAACAACGGACTACTTTTTATGCCGTTGGATGAATTACAGAGGCTTCATTCCACATTGTCAATGGCAGCACCTCTCCTGAAAGATCTTGCCGTTTCTCCTTCGGTGCAAACACTTTTTACAACCCTTACAGGGCAGATTGATCAATATATTGCTGCCCAAGAGCCTGAAAACCTTAAAAGCCTGACATTTATGCTTTCAACTCTTGACGCCGGTTTTAAAGGTTTTGACGGTAAAACCAGCAAGCTCTCCTTTGATTCTTTTCTCAAAGGAGGGGGTGATGGCAAACCATCAATGATGGAGTCTGCCGGGAAACAGCAGGTCATAACAATGCTGCCGGTAAAGGAAGAAGGAAGTTTTGTACCGGCTGAAAAGGCGATAAAAACAAGCCGCGCTGCGATAACCCAGATGCTGAAGCAAGCAGAATTCAAAAATGTCACTGCCGGTTTGACCGGTGTCCCGGTGCTGGAATATGAAGAAATGGCATCCAGCCAGGATGATATGGTGATTGCCGCAATCCTTTCCCTCGGTTTGACTGTAGCACTTTTACTTTTTGCCTTTCGGGGTGTTCTTAATGTTATAGCCGCCATGGTCTCCCTGATTGTCGGCATTTGCATCTCTTTTGGCTTTGCCACTCTGGCAGTAGGTCACTTGAATATTCTTTCAATGGTATTTGCAATCATGCTTATAGGTCTTGGTATAGAATATGGCATTCAGGTCGTATTACGTTATCAGGAAGAGCTTGGAGTGGGAGCTGAATCGCTCTCTGCCGTTGATATCGGAATAACAAGTAATATTCGTTCAATTGTATGGGCTGCCTCAACCACAGCAATGGCATTCATAACATTTACATTTACTGATTTTAAAGGCATTTCAGAGCTTGGTATCATTGCAGCCGGTGGCATTGTTATCTGCGTGTTTGCAACATTTACCGTACTGCCAGCCATGCTGATACTGCTAGCTCCCTACAGAAAACCGGTGCAAAAAAAATCCAAGGTTGATATGTCTGAAAAGAGGAGCGCAATCCGGCAGCTTTTCAACCATCCAAACCGGATTATGTGGGGAACTCTCCTGTTTGCTACCGTTTGTTTATTCCCAGCATCAAAGGCAAGTTTTGACTACAATTTGATGAATCTGCAAGCAAAAGGGGTTCAGTCTGTTGAATATGCATATAAGTTGATGCGCAGCAAAGAAAACTCGGGTTATTTCGCCGCTGTTACTGCCGGTGATATGGCTGAAGCAGCTGCGTTAACAAAAAAACTGGAGCGCCTTGAGGCAGTTGACCATGTTGTGAGCCTCGCTTCGCTTGTACCTGATCAGCAGGAACAAAAGCTCGCTGAACTGGCATCGTTGCGTCAAATTATGGCATCGGTAAATCCCAAGCCATACGAGGAAAATCTGCGTGTGATGGAATTGCCGACTATTTTTGAGAACTTTCGCAGTCGTGTTGAAAAACTGAAAAATGTACTCGAAGCAAAGGGAGTGCCAGAGATGTGGTCGGTCGCAGCGTTTTTGAAAACGCTTGATACTTTTTTTGCGACACTGGAAAAGGAAAAGGATAAAAACGCGCTTGGGATGCTCAGGGAATTTCAAGGCGGAATGTTTGCGGAAATGCCGGAAAAACTGAATATGTTGAAGAAAAGTCTTGAGGCGCAGCGGGTGGGAGAAGCAGATGTACCGGAATCTCTGAAAAAAAGGTTTGTGGGTGAAAAAGGGAAACTACTGCTTCAGGTCGCTCCCAAAAAAGAAATTTATGAGCGGCAGCCGCTGCAGGAGTTTGTTGAACAGGTTAAGTCTGTATCTCCTCATGCGACCGGTGAGCCGATAATGGTTTACGAATCCCTTACTGTTTTGCGTGATTCCTATATGGCGGCCTTTGGGTATGCTTCTTTAGGGATTATAACTATACTATTGCTGACATTCAAAAGCATCCGGTATGCAATTCTTGGAACGTTGCCTCTGCTGGTTGGATTGCTCATACTGGTTGGAAGCATGGAGCTCCTCGGAATACGCTTCAATTCTGCCAACATTATTGTATTGCCTCTTCTTCTCGGTGTTGGCATCGATTCGGCAATTTATATAATAAACCGTTATCGTCAGGGGGATGAATCTCCTGCAGATGTGGTCTTCAGTAGCGCTGGGAATGGGGTTTTTCTTAATGCCCTGACAATCCTTTTCAGCTTTGGCGCCCTAATGGTTGCACATCATCAGGGGGTATTCAGCATAGGGGTTGTCATGTCTCTTGGAATGACGTCAACTGTTGCTTCTTTTCTCTTATTTCTTCCAGCGCTCCTCACCTTGTGGGGGAAACGTTGAGAAATTTTTTTATGGAGCGTTGACGGTTACAACCTGACTTCCATCGCCACCACTGTTAACTGCCTGTAGTCGAAACTCCTTTATTGTGGGGGAATAAGGGTGTCTTTGATAAATCAGCTTTGTGCATCCCATATAGATTACTTTTTCCCGTGCTCCCAAATCTTCCCCCTTGGTGCCGATTTTGTTGCCGTCAACCAGCAGTGTGCTGTTCTGCTGAAAATTTTTACCCTCCACAATTAATTCATAATAATTTACGAATTCATTTCCAATGGTAACGTGTGAAATCTCCGGTCTTGTCTCTATCATAAGTCCCATGGTTACGGAACTGTTCTCTGGTGAGTTTTTTACGGTTATCTGATGCAGACCACCGGCAACCTGTGGGACTGTAAATGATATGGATTCCGCTGATTGGAATCGACTCCCTATCATCATACCGTCAAAAAAAAGCTGTGAGCTTTCGGTAAAATTTTTACCTTTTGCGGTTATTTCACGCTCTTTTCCAGCGTTACATGAGGGGATGGATTCTGGAGAAAGTGAGTTTAAAATCGGGCGGAGAGGTGATACGGTAAAGTTGTATGGTCTGCCACTTATTCCGTTTTTACGTTGCAGATACAAAGCATAAACGCCTTCTTTAAAATCGTTTGGTATGAAAAATTCTAATGTTGTTCCGGCGAAAATTGTGGCACGGATTGGGATACTTCCCAGAAAGACAACTGTATCTGTCCCGAAATTATGACCGGACATTGTGATTTTAGTGCCAGGTTCTCCCTGTGCAGGGATGATACTCAATACGCTTGGTACTTGCTGCTGATTTGAAACTGCTTTTGTGGTATTTTCAGCGGCAACGGCTGGAAGCGGGGTAGAGAATAGTAAAATGACATAAAAAAATATGAGAATTTGCATGACCCTGCTCTCCTCCATATATGTATGAATCAACTTTGAGCTAATTATAACACAGTTGTGACGGCTGCGCAAAAAGAGCATCCGCTTCAAAAGAGCATCCGCTTCGTTACGCGGTTCTTTCGTCACAGCAGCGCAGGACCTTTATTCCCCAAAATTTGCAACCGTTGCACCTTGAGTTTTTTTCTCTTGCCATTAAAAACCAGAAAGTTTGCAACTGCATCAATATTGCGGTTGATAGTTCTTAAATTCATTGTTATTTCAACTATTTCGTTGTTTTTTTTATTCATTTGTGAGATAGAAATAAAAATAAATTCACATTTTCCCTTTGCTATCGTTTTTATACTTCAATCGCAGCGTCAATTGGATGTTACATGACACTTTACAAGCAAACCATTCTTTTGATTGTAAGCACATTTATTGCGCTCCTCTTTATAATTGCAACAATTTCTGACCTGATTCTTCTAAACAGTTATACCTCCCTGGAAAAAGACCAGATTCTTTCCCACTCCAGAAACATTTCAAATCAAATCGAAGATAAATTGAAACAGTTGGATAATACTGCCCAGGAAATTGCTGCTCATCTGCAAGACGGAGCTTTATCTTCTGCTCCTTTGTTTACTGAAACCACAATGCGTAGCCATGGAATTGATATAGGGGCTCTGTATGATGCATCTGGTCATCTGACGGCTATTGCCGGTTTTGATTGTGAAGAGAATAAAATTTGTGTAGTCCCCCAGGAACGGAAAAATGGGCTTGCATCTCTGGTCTCAAATTTTAGCCGCCAAGAGAAGGTATCTGTAACTGGGGTAGTGAATGTTGCCGGTTCTCCTATGATGTTAGCGTTACGGTATGTAAATGGGAAGAATGTTAGAAAGACTGGAATTGTTGCAACCGGCTGGTTTATAGATCGTGTTGAAATGGAAAGGCTCTTCAAAGCTTCAGGTGTATTGATCGGGATATACGATTTAAAAAAACCGTTATTGCCTGATATTGAAAATGCGGTTGCCTCTATCGAAGAAGGGGAAAATTTTTATACTTCAGTGATTGATTCCAATACAGTCGGCAGTTACTTTCTTTTAAAGGATTTTGCCGGTAATTCAACTTTTATTATAAGAGCTGTTGAAACACGAAATCTGTATCAGCACGGCAAGGTTACAATATTGTATATTTTGGGCGCGCTCTTTGTTGCAGGGGGAGTGTTTTGCTCTGTTATGCTCATGTTCATAAGAGGGAAGGTTCTGCACCGTCTGAAATCACTTTCCCAAAAAGTGGGGGAGATAACCAAACTCCGTGATCTTACAGCTAGAGTGCCAATTTCTACTGATCATAATGAATTTGATAACGTAGCAATTTCAATCAACTATATGCTTGAATCTTTGGAAAATGCCGAATCTGGAATGCGAGAGAGTGAGGAACGGTATCGTTCTCTTTTTGAACGTGCCCCGGATGCTATTTTGATTATTGGCATGGATGGCGCTGAAACAGGCAAAATAGTTGCTGCAAACCGGGCAGCTGCAGCACAGCATGACTATTCTATTGATGAAATCTGCTCAAAAACTATTACAGATCTAAATACTGATGAAACAAACAAGCTCGCCCCTGAAATGATGGAGAAAATTGCTGGAGGTGATTGGATAACCCAGGAAGCGTGGCATCGAAAAAAAGATGGTTCTGAATTTCCGATAGAGATACATGCCGGTTTGTTCAGGATGGCTGGACGTAGATATATACTCGGTTTTGACCGGGATATAACAGTGCGAAAGCTGTCAGAGGAGAGCGACAAAATGTATCTGGAGCAGATTAGCCACTTAAATAGAGAACTTTCGTTGCAGGCCGCAAATCTTGAAGCTGTAAATCGTGAACTGGAAACATTCAATTACTCTGTTTCACATGACATGCGGGGACCATTGACGCACATATCCGGGTATTGTCAGCTGCTGTTGGAGGATGATTCACCTATTGACCAGCAAACCCGCACCTATATAAACAGAATATATGGTTCATGTTGTTTGCTTGACCAGTTAATAGATGCAATGTTTGAGCTATCACAACTGACAAAGGCTCACTTTAATGCTGAAATGGTAAACTTGAGTACTCTGGTGCAAGAGGCTGTAGCTGAATTGCAGTTTGCGGAACCTGATCGGTTGTCCGAAATATTGATTCAGCCTGATTTGAATGTTATGGGAGATCCCGGCTTTTTGAGAATAGCAGTCACAAATCTTGTGAACAATGCGTGGAAGTACAGCTCCTGTAAGCCCAAAACGGTTATTGAATTTGGTGTGAATGAAAAAAATGGCGAAAATATTTATTTTCTGCGTGATGAAGGTGCGGGATTTGATATGAAGCAGTCAGACCGATTGTTCACGGTGTTCGCACGGCTGCACGATGAAAACAGCTTTAAAGGGACTGGCATTGGCTTGGCTACTGTTAAGCGTATCATCAATCGACATGGTGGCAGGATATGGGGGAATGGGATTCCGGATGTTGGTGCCACATTCTTTTTTACCCTGCAACAAAACAATATAAAGGATATGGGAGTATCGGCATAACTATGCAATTTCCACAGATTGATCCGGTTTTTCTGACTCTTGGCCCTCTTCAGTTTCGATGGTATGGATTGATGTATGTGCTTGGCTTTATTGCTACATATTTTATCATTAGTTCTGAAGTAAAACGCAAAAATCTTACGCTCTCAAACGATGATATTTCGGATCTGGTTTTTTATGGTGCGCTAGGCGTTGTTCTTGGTGGGCGTCTTGGCTACATACTTTTTTACAATCTTCCATTTTATCTTTCAAACCCTCTCAAGCTGTTTGCTGTATGGGAAGGGGGGATGTCATTTCATGGTGGGTTACTCGGAGTAATTACATCATTTTTCCTCTATTCACGACGTAAAAACATAAAATTTTTCTCGCTTATTGATATGGCAGCGCTCTGTGCCCCGGTCGGATTGGGGTTAGGGCGAATCGGCAATTTTATTAATGGGGAGTTGTATGGACGTGCTACAGATTTGCCGTGGGGGATGGTTTTCCCCAATACTGCTGGTGTGCCGCGTCACCCGTCACAACTGTATGAAGCGTTTCTGGAAGGTCTGGTTCTTTTTTTTATTGTAAGGATTGTCTCCAGAAGCTCTGCGGCAACTGGCGTTGCAGGATGGAGCTTTGTCGCAGGATACGGTCTTTTCCGATTTTTTGTGGAATTTGTCCGGCAGCCGGATGCGCAGCTTGGAACGTTTCTGGGGGGTGCTTTGTCCATGGGGCAGATATTGAGCTTCCCCATGTTCATACTTGGCAGTTTCATGGTAATTCGATTGCGAAATAAGAGCGGTTGAACCTGTATCAGCTGTTTAAAACAGGTGAACTTCTTGGTAGACTGGTCATTCCATTTTTACAAAATATGCATCAAAACTATGCAATAATTGCATGACTATTTATTTGTCTGGTGAATTACCCGTTATATCAATATGTTATGCCGTTGCCTGAAATGGCTTTCTGTTTGCATAGAGCTGTCTTTATCAAAACGCTGGAATGAAAGGGAGATGTTACATGTTGAAAGAATTATCAGTCGCATTAGCTGTTTCAGTAATTGTATCCACCCCATCATTTGCTATGGCAAAGGATGGCTGCAGTGGAGAATGTGCTTCATGTCACTCCATGACTGTAAAAGAAGCTGACGCACTTTTGAAAAAAATTGAAGTCAATGTCAAGTCGGTAAAGCAATCACCAGCTCGCGGCCTTTACGAAATACTTGTTGAAAAAGATAACAAGCAGGGGTTGTTATTTGTCGATTATGGGAAAAAACATCTTATCCAGGGTGTGGTGGTGAATCTGGGATCGCTGGAGCCGGTTTCTGCCCATGCCCAGGATTTGCCACAGCCAAAGCAGGTTACTTCTGTTGATGTAACAACAATTCCAGCAGAAAAAGCGGTTGTAATCGGTAATCCGAAAGGGAGCAAAAAACTCTTTGTATTTACTGATCCTGACTGCCCATATTGCCGCAAACTCCACGCTGAATTGAAAAAATTGGAAAAAATTGCGCCGGATGTTGCCATTAATGTCATGCTTTATCCCCTGGCGATGCACCCGCAGGCGTATGACAAGGCACGCGCAGCTATGGAATCCAGAAATCATACGGTTCTTGACAATGCTTTCGAGGGTAAAGAAGTTCCTAAACCTATGAAGGAATCAAGTAAAAATGATGTTGAAGCAATTATCAAGTTTGCATCTGAACATGGTATTTCGGGTACACCAACCATGATTCTACCTGATGGAAAACTTGTTGTCGGAACCAGAGATGCGGAAACTCTGAAAAAAATGCTTGATGGGAAATAGATCTATATTTTCCGATAAGGGGAGGAATCATGGCTTCTGGTGAAAAAAATCTTACAGAGATTGATGATGATATTGACCTTTGTTACAAGGCTATGGGACTCTCGTTCAGTGATCCACCGGATAAGGTTGACCGGGTTTATAAAACTCTTGTGGCAGAGTATACAAAAGGAATGTCCGTTGGTGACCCGACTGCCCGCCAGAATGCTAAAGGGAATCTTGAACAGGTGCAGGATCTGTATGAACGGATCACCAGCTCAACAATTTACAAAGATTATGCCCGTGAGTACGAAAAGTACAAACAGTTAAAAGAAGCGGAACGGGCCGAAAAAGGGAACAAGCAGAAAGCTGCGCCGGAACCGGTCAAGCCGACGGTTATAAACTGTCCCTATTGCAACAAAAAAATCAGTGTAGATCTCAAAGTATGCCTTTATTGTCACCATAAGATTCTTACCCCTTTTGAGCAGATGATGGCTAAAATTTTTTCAACCCGTAATATTATTATGGCAGTTGTATTAGCCCTTATTGTTGCAGCAGTTGTGTTTGTAAGCCAAAGGTAATGTATATGAAGACAAATGTAGCAGTGATCGTTGTGATGCTGTCTGTATTGGCATCGGCTCCTATGCTGTATGCTGATACATACTCATGGACCGATGACAACGGCACGGTTAATTTTACGGAAAACAGGGGTGACATACCACGCAAATACCGTAAACAAGTAAAGCGGCTTGATGATATGTCTCCAGACGAGCCAATTATAAAATCGATACCTCCCAAAATAACGCCTCAAACCGAGGGGGAAAAGAGCCCCTCCAAAGTGGGGGATTCAATCACCAAATATAATGGCAAAACTTATGATCAATGGAAGCAGGAGCTGAATGAACGTGAAACTTCCATGAGTGATATACGGAAGAAAATAGATGAACTGGACGTTCAGTACAAGAAAGGGAGTGCTACGCCAGCAACTATTCAGGAGCGTAACAGGATGGTTGAAAAGTACAATCAGTTGATTGTGGAATATGACAAAACTGTTGAGGCGATCCGTAGGGCTGGATTGAATGTGGAAATAAAATAGAAAAAGCGGCAGCAGTTTTTATCATAACTATTTAATTCCTATGTGTTTTCTGTCCCTCCGTGTTATTCAACTGACGTTTTCAGGATTAATATGGCATGCTACGTCGTGTCTCCGCACTGTTCTTCAATTTACGGGTTTCAAAATAGCGAAGGCAAAGGTAGGTAAGCCAACCGACCATAACCATGGCTAAAGTAAAGAGGGTGTAAGACATCTGCCACGACATCCCCGTTGTCATCATTGAGTATTCAGACATTCCCCCTACGCCGGCAAAAAAGTTGAGCGGCATGAAGATGATGCTGATGATTGTCAACTGTTTGATAACTTTGTTCTGATTGATGTTAACAAAGCCGACGATCGCATCCATGAGGAAGTTAATCTTGTTGAATAGAAATGCGGTATGACCATCAAGCGATTCGATGTCGCGCAGTATCTCCCGCACATCTTCAGCTTGAACATCGGAAAGAAACTTACCCCGGGTAAGAAACGACAGCGCGCGCCTCGTGTCGCGCACATTACGTCTGATACGCCCGTTTACATCCTCTTCCTCTGCTATCTGTGCCAGAAATTTTGCTGATTCCTCGTCGGTCATGGTTGTGCTGTAAGCCTGTTTGCCAACCATTTCCAGTTCAGAATATACGTCTTCAAGGGCGTTAGCCGAATATTCCACGTCAGCAGCATATAGGTCGACCAGTACATCCATTGCTTCGGAAACGTAGCCTGATTGTGCTCTAGCGCGAAGCCGTTGCAAACGGAAAACTGGCAGCTCCCCGTTTCTGATTGAAAAAAGCGTTCCTCCTTTAAGGATGAACGCAACCATAACGTTACGCGACTCGTCCTCACGATCAAGCAAAAAATCTGAATGCAGGTGTACTTCGCCATTATCCTCTACATAAAAACGGGCGCTACTTTCCAGGTCAGTTAATTCGCGAGGATCCGGGAGCTCAATGTTGAACATCTCGCTTGCCCAGGTGAGTTCGTACTCTTCAGGTGTTACCAGATCTACCCAGATCGGCTTGACCCTAAGGAGCTCATCTCGATGCTCTAGTGGAATCTGGCGCAAACGACCATCATGCAGATCAAATACCCTGATCCTGGTTGTCTGAATCTGCGGAGGAACTTCAAACAGAAGATCAACTCGTATTTCATCGTCAACCTCAAGCAGGATCTCCTCTTTTTTGGCATCAGGTATGACATTCCAGATAGTCTGCTGCTCTTCCCTCGTTAGTTCTTCAAGGACTCTGGCAAGCTGTGTCGGAGTGAGTGGCAGAAGTAACATGTCGAGAGCACGGTGATCCTCTTGTAACAGATTGCTCTCATGCTGCTGGTCTTTTTCCAGTACTGCTTTGATTTGACCAACATACTCTTTAATTTCAATTGTGTTTTTCATGATAGCTCTGCCCTAATTAATTTCCGAAACAAAATAAAATATCCTATATTAGCATGATAATCAATGATATTTGCCGGTAGTGTAAAGATTGCATTCACATTATCAGATTACTCTGCTAATATATTCCAATCATGGGCGAAAAACTGATTTGTGCTAATAAGAGAGCGTTTCACGACTATTTCATCGAAGAGCGTTACGAAGCAGGTATCGTTCTGCAGGGGACCGAAGTAAAGTCGTTGCGGGGAGCCAAAGTACATCTTGGAGATGCATTCCTGCTTGTGCGTAATGGAGAAGCCTTTCTCCACAATCTCAACATTTCCCATTATGAATTTGGTAATCGCCAGAACCATGATCCAGAACGTAACCGCAAGCTGCTTCTACATCGCAAGGAAATTGACAAAATTTACGGTCGGATCAGGGAACAGGGGTATTCAGTTGTCCCGCTCCGCCTGTATCTGAAAAATGGTCTGGTAAAAGTAGAGCTTGGTCTTGCCAAAGGTAAAAAACTGTACGATAAACGTGAAGATATGAAGAAAAAAGAAGGACAGCGGGAAGTTGCCCAGGTATTAAAATCTAAAAATCGCTATTGAGCATTTTTTTCAGCTTACTTCAAATCAGGGAGATCCGTTTTTAACAGATTTCGTGCAATTACTTTTGGAATAGAGTATATTGCTGTCATAGGATGACATCAATATGGGGGTGTAAAGGTTTCGACAGGCGAAGATAGATTCTGATTGCGCTGGGAGGATGGTGGTTGGCCTCTAGAATAATCCACTAAACAATAAATGCAAACAATACAACAGCTGCAGACAATTACTCCTTTGCAGGTGCAATTGCTGCTTAGTACCAGCCTTAGATTCTCTGGAATCTAAGCGAGCTAGAAGGTAGACTTAATTCCCTGTGTAACCTTTCGGCTGTCAAAAAGAAGTAATTGTAATGGGACGGCGAGGATGGTCCGATATTCGTCGTATTTAGGAATCGGTTCTTGGTGCCTTGATTGATGGCTTACCTTGAACTTAAATCCAAAGTCAATCTATCAGCGTAGACGTTAGCGTCGAAGAGCGTTTGGACCAGGGTTCAACTCCCTGCACCTCCACCAAATTTTTTAGCAGTAAAAACAGAACTTTAGCGATGCATACTCGTAACTGCGTCGCTATTTTTTTATTGAGTGATCGAGAATTGGAGTGTCGGTTGTTTTTCTTTCTGGATGCCTGGCTGCTCTTTTATTAAAAGGTGATTGAACCTTGTCGCTTATATGCTGTATGAGGGGGAATTATGGGGAATACAGTCCGTTTTGGAATATCGCTGGATGAAAAGCTGCTGGAAAATTTTGATCAACTGATTGAACAAAAACAGTACAGCAATCGCTCTGAAGCAATCAGAGATCTTATCCGATCGTCACTTGTTGAGGAACGGCTCGGTTCTGAAGATTCGGAAGCGGTCGGCACGGTGACGCTTGTGTATAATCATCATGTGCGTGATCTGTCTGATAAATTGACAGAACATCAGCATTCGCACCATCACCAGATCGTTTCAGCACTTCATGTTCACCTTGATGCGCACAACTGCCTTGAGGTTCTGATTATCAGAGGGGTCGTTAGTGAGATTAAGCAGATCGCCCATGAACTGATCAGTGTCAAAGGGGTCAAGCATGGCAAACTGGTTTTGACAACGACTGGGGATGATTTGTAATCGAGGGGAAATCAATCGATTCTGAATGAGGTCGAGAGCATGTACCACACGGTAAGTATGACAAAGAAGAGGTAACTGCTCATGGCAATTATGGTCAGACGTCGTTGGATGCCAGGGAGTGACCTGACAAGACTTTTATTGTGTGAAAACGGTGACAACACCCCTACTCCGATGCTGCTTGTTCCGCCGGTTAGCAGCAGGGCGTAGAGAATGTAGCCGATGTAGTTGTATTCTCGCTGCAGGATACAGAACGGACAGTGATGGGTCGGTAATTCATAGATATACAGACTGATAAAAGCAACAAGTGATATGGTGGCGATGATGAAGGTGGTGGTGCTGATAATGGAAAACAGCACGCCACCTTTTTTTGCCAGGAGGAAATATGTGCCGAACAGAGCAGTCAGTGCCATGCTCCCGAAAAAGAGCCACTGCATCGGTTCAATGGGAAGCGCCGCCATTTCTCCGGCAATGCTCCGTTTGCTGCTGCTGAAGAGAGTGCCGCAGCAGGAGGTTATTATATCTGCCTTGAGATTGAAGAAGTAGACAAACTGGAAGATTCCCTCCAGCAGTATAAGTGGGGAGAGAATGCCGAGCAGTCTGTATTTTTGCCTAATCAGCGGATAATCATACCCCTTGGTATCAACATGGTTGATGATCAGCCAGACTCCAGCAAGGAGGCAATTGAGAATTTTCAGCATCAAGACTGGATAACCGTAACTGTTGACTGCCAGGCTTCCGGCAGCGCACATAGCGCCGGTAAACTGGTCGTGCAGATTGTCGGCGGTGAAAATATATAGAAATAGAGAAAGTATCTGAAACAGCAGGCTGTAGGTGAGAATAACGGAAATGAGGTAGGTGCGTCGTTCCAGTTCCAACTGTTCTTCGCTGCCGCTATTCAGATTCCAACGCTCAAGGATACGTGTTCCGAACCATGATGCATAACAAAGCATCCCGCCGGTAATCAGTGAAGCGATTGTCAGCGCAAGAATAGCCGGATGCTGGATCATGGTCTGGCGGTCTCCTCAATGATGCTGCCGTCACGCATAGTGAGCACGCAGTCGGCAACTGTTGAGTCATATACCAGCGGATCATGGCTGGCGATCAGGATTGTTTTCCCCTCTGCTTTCAAGCGGGCAATACTATCCATAAAATCGTGTGAAAGGGCGCTGTCAAGGTGGGCGGTCGGTTCATCGGCAATGATGATTGCCGGGGAGTTAATCAATGCCCTTGCTATGGCGACCCGCTGCAATTCGCCCCCGGAGAGCCAATCTACGGGAGAATCTGCATGGCGGGATATGGATAGGAACTCCATCAATTCACGACCCCGTTTCTGAAAAACAGTATGATGTTCACCGGTCGGGTAGGCGGGGAGAGTAATGTTTTCAAGAGCTGAAATCCCTTTGATAAGATTGAACTGCTGAAAGATAAAGCCAAAGGAACGACGCCTGATTTCCGTTAAAAAACGTTCCGGTAGGCTTGTGATATCAAGGGTTGGTTCGTCTGCTGTCGGTGTAAAAAATGAGCTGGAAATATCGTGCAGGAGTATCCGTCCGGAAGTCGGGCGTGCCATGCAGCCGATCAGCGCCATTAGGGTTGTTTTCCCGGATCCGCTCGGTCCCTTGAGGATTGTCAACTCACCTTTTCTGATGGTCAGCGATATGTCATTGACGGCGGTAAACTGGTTGTCTCTGCCGCTGTTGAATGTTTTGGTTACCTCTGCGAGTTTGATCATGATTATGACCTCATGGCGGTATCAGGCGGCACGGTGGCGGCAAGCCACGAAGGGATGATTGTTGCAGCGGTATATGGTAGGACGGTCAGAAAAAAAAGTATTGTAAGTTGATATAGGTCGACAGTCGGTACAAGTGTGAATGACGGATATAGCACCGACCACCCCTTGAGCGCCTGCTGAAACAGAAGAGCAGAAAAGAAAAAAACATGACAGTATGCGAGCAGTACCCCGCATAGAAAAGCGGTCAATGATATGACCATCCCTTCCCAAAATTTTAGCAGGAGTACATCGGATGTTTCCCAGCCGATGGACTTGAGAATTCCGATCTCCTGCCGCTCATCTGCCGAAAGCCCACTCGCCTTGTCCCAGGCAAATATTACGAATGCCAGCAGAGCGACTCCAAACATTACCACCAGCATTCCGCCCCGCCAGTCGAACAGATTCTGATATGTGCGGAGCATCTCACCCCTCAAAATCGGTCTGGTATCTGGGAAGGTCTCGGCTATTTTGGCTGCAACGGTGGCCTGCTCTCTCTGGTTGGCAACGGTTACTGCCAGGTCAGTTGCCTTGTCCAAGGGGAAATTGAACATGGTCCGAAAATCGTCCGTTGCCATGACCATCAGATCGGAGGAAAGTATTTCGGAATCGGTTGGGTAAATCCCCTGAACGGTTAGGAGCAGTGCTGTTTTGGAGGCGGTCTGCAGGGTGAGCAAATCACCCTGTTTGATCCGCTGGTTGCGTGCCACGCCGGCACCTATGATGATAGAACCTGGCTGCGGTTGGTCACTGTCAGGAACTAATAGGGTGTAGTTTGCGCCAAAAACCGGATCGTAATAATATCCCCACAGACGTGGTACTACAGATGTTACGCCACGGATTTCGCTGATTTTTTTTGCATACTCCAACGGAATAAGGTCGTGACGTCCGGCAATCATACGCTGAACCACCAGTTCAGGAGCGTTGACCAGAGTCAGTGATGCTTCACGTTTGATCGCCTGGACAAAGAAAATCAGCGAGGCAAGCAGAAACAGAATCAGTGTGTAGAGGGCGAAAAGAGAAAAATTTCTTGCGCGTCGTCGCAGGAGTGATGCAAGGGCGAAATCTAGGATATGACGGTAACGGTTAAGGTTTTGTGGCATAGTTCCTCATGGGGGGCGATACCAGCGAACCGGAAGGAAAATGTTCCAAAGCCCCAGGATAATCCTGAAACGGTGCAAAACTGTCTGACATTGCCGGATGACGTGTGTAGCGAGCTTCTGTGAACAGGCAAAGGTCGGTCAGTTTAAGGTTTGCAACCAGGTCGGCACGCTCTTGTATCTTCCGCTGTGCTGCAGTTTGCCGGTAACTTGCGTGGATAACCATAAGCAGGGAGAGCACCACCGCAGCGATGGTGAAAGATATATACAATGTTGATAATCGCATGGCTGGTAGGTGCTTGAAATAACTTTTAGTCATGCTGTTAAACTCCCTCAACCAAAGCAATTTCCTCCTCCGTTAACCCATACAACTCATACACCAGTATGTCAATCTGCCGGTCGGCAGCATCAATTTGACGCTGGATAAGAGTCTGCTCGTGACCGGTTTTGGCGTGGGAGAGCTGTTTGTGAATGGCGAGCATCTGCTCGACAAGCTGAACCATGCGGGCATGACAAACTTTGTCGGTTTTGTTGGAGAAGTCGATGAGGCGAATGGGGAGTTGTTCGATGAACTGCCGATTGGCCGACAGCCAGCCGCCACGAAACGGTGCGCTGACAAATGGGAAGAACCAGCGCAACAGACTTGAATTGAGAAGGGCAAGCAGATATGGCAATCCTTGCTCCTGATAAGCGGGCTTCAGAGTGATTCCACCCACATCAACATTATCCAGATAATGACCGCCGTCTTGGTCGAACGACGCATACAGACGCTCCACCAGGCGCGGAACACACAGCTTGAGATTTGGCTGCCGTGCCATGTTTTTCAGGTATATGAAACCGTGCCATCCCTTGTCCTTAACCTTTCCCTTTTCACGCTCCTCCAGAGTTTTTCTGTTCGCCAGCAAGTAGGCGGCTGTCTTTGGATAGTTCCGTTGCAACTCCTGAAAATCGATCAGCTCCACCCCGTTTTGGATCCGGTAGGGAAAGATGATGTACTGGCGCTCGGGGAGACCGCTATAGCGGTTCACATCCGTACCGCTCACCAAGGGATGCAACAACCCCTTTTCCAACTCCCATTCCTCACCGAGAGCCTTGGATTTCAGCAGCAATGTTTCTTGCGACTCACTGACAAGATCAAGGATAAACACCTTATCCGCACTGGTCTGCAAACCGACAAATATATCTGCGACATCTCCAAGCCGGGGTGAAATGGCGCTTAAACGCTCAAAGAGAGGTGCGCCGGGGCTGACAGAAAAATTCCAGGCCAGCGAAGAAATGCCATCAGCGCTGATTTCTCCTTCATCATAGGCACTCGAATTGGTGGTGGAGATACCGACTCTTGTCCAGTATCTTATTTCAGGCTCCCGAATTGAAGAGACAGCTATTGCGGAATCAGTGGCTGATAGAGCATTCGGGCTCATGACCCGCCGCCATCCTTCCAGGTCGTTTACCTTGGTAAACTGAAATGATGGATTGTTGCAGGCATCCAGAAACAGCAGACAGGTGTAGGTGGTGGCGTTGGAAAACACCTGCTGATGCCCGAAATGCACGATGTGCGAGAGATGTTTACCGGTAGCGATCATGCCGCGTAATGGTTCGCCGTAATGGGCGTTAAAGAACTTGTGCGGCACGATATAACCGGCTCTTCCTCGCTTGTTCAGGAGTTGCAGCGCCTTTTCCACAAACAGGACGTAGATGTCGTAGTTTCCTTTGGCTGCGGTTTGGTAGCGCTCCTTGTAGAACTCAACCTCTTTCGGAGCCGACTCTTTCAAGGTCTGAATGCGGATATATGGAGGATTGCCGATGATCGCATCGAAGCCGCCAACGGCAAAAACGTCAGGAAAGACCGAGTGCCAGTCAAAGAGATTGACCCGGCGGCGTTCTTCATCATCCATGAACAACGACTGGAGATTATCCAGATATTCCGGTCCGATCAGGGAGTTGCCGCATTTGATGTTATCCCCCAGATCAGGCAGCGCCCGCTCCTGAAAGAGCCGCATCTGCTGATTCAGAGTCTCGCCGGTTTCCCCTTCTAGCACCTTGAGCAGCAGGGAGAGCTTGGTCACCTCTACAGCCTGGTTGTCGATATCTACACCATAGATATTGTTCAGCAGAATGCGCTTGCGTTCGGCGGTGGTGAGATACCATGTGTCGCCATGTCCTCGATACAAGATCGGTTTCTTTGCCTTGGCCCACTTTTCCGGGCCATTCCCCACATACCATGCCAGATGCCAGTCGAGCAGATACTGATACGCTCCTAGCAGGAATGAACCTGAACCGCAGGCGGGGTCTAGAACATGGATGAATGCAGCCTGTTTCGGTGTCTTCCCCTCTAGGAGTTTTCCAACGGTGTTTTTGATGATGTGTTCGACAATGTAGGTCGGAGTATAGAAAACGCCGCCTGCCTTCTTGACTTCAGGCTTGTCCTCCACCACGGCACGGTGATCACTGGTCAGACGGATTACCTTGCCAAGGAACTGTTCATAGACCTGCCCCAAAATATCGGCGGGCAGAACCGAGAACTCGTAGGGTGAGTCCGGGTGGTAGAGCCGCTTGAGGATTTCCTTGAGCGGCTTGTCGTCAATGGTGAGAGAAATAGTCAGACTGTCGGGAGGCTCCGCCTCACCTTTTTCATGTCTAAAATGGAACAGACCGGAGTTGTAGCGTTCATCAGCCTTGTAGAAGAGATCCCGTAGGCGGGCAAAAGTGTTGGGGCCGTTGCAGATGCCGTGCAGACTGCCATATTCCTCGATGCCCCGATCTTCGGCAATGCGCAGAAAAATAATCCGGTCGATGGTACGCTGGACAGATTCGTTCAGTTCCTGGACAGTTAGTGTATTTCGCAGGGCGATGTTCCGTGCCAGGGTGTCGCGCCAGCTCTCGATCTCTTCCAGAAAGGCACTGTCCACTTCGGCGGTGCCGTGCTTGCTCTTGTGGGATTCGGCGTAGTTGTCAAACGAGCCTTTGAGAATAGCTTGTTTGGAAAAAATGGAGGCTATTTCTTCCCATTTTTCCACGTACTGTCGGTAGGTATAATACTTGACGCGGGCTTTGTCGGCTTTGTCTTTCTGATCCGGCTTGATGCGACAGTCATAAACTGCCAGCTCTTCAAAATCGGTGACAATGGAGAGCGGGAGCTTTGCGGACCAGGCGTAACGGCGCACCTGGAAGGCGGGAGCGGGGTCATCCTTGACAGCAATGGAGGGTTTCTTTGCTTCAACAAAAAACTTACGGGTGCCGCCAATGCGGAATGAGTAATCAGGAGCCTTGGTGACGCCACCCACCTTGACAGCATCTTCATGAATGACATCTTTATAAGCCTCGGCGTTACCGTCGCGATTATTGATATCCCAACCAAGCGCTTCAAAGAAAGGATCAATAAACTCGCGGCGGACTTGTGTTTCATTGTAGGAACCGGATTTATAGGCTTCAAAGTTGCGTTCAAAACGTTCGATAAGATCGTGGATTATTTGAGGTGGTTGTGTAATGTTCATATACACTTCCTGTTAATTGATTCTGCGTAAGTGTAATAATAATGGATAAGGGTTAAACATGGGGTTAAACATCTGGTTAAAAATGCAGCAGTGAGAAAACCTTTCCCTCTGGCAACCGTTTGCAGCCGTCAAGAAAATCAAGTTCCGCCATAAAGCAACATTCAACAATTTCTCCACCCATGCTCTGCACCATATCGACTACGGCTGACATTGTGCCGCCGGTTGCCAGAAGATCGTCGGCAATCAGAACCCGTTCCCCAGGTTTAATTGCGTCTTTATGGATTTCCAGGGTGTCGGTGCCGTATTCCAGATCGTAGGTTTTGCTGAATGTTTCAGAAGGTAGTTTCCCCGGTTTGCGAACCAGCACAATCCCTGCCCCCAGTTTGTATGCCAGAGCCGAGCCGATGATGAATCCGCGCGCTTCAACTCCCACAACCTTGTCAATCCGCTGTCCCACATAGCGGTGGGATAGGAGGTCTATCATGCGTTGGTAAGATTTTGCGTCCTGCAGCAGAGTGGTTATATCCTTGAAAATAATTCCTTTTTTAGGAAAGTCGGGTACATCGCGGATAATGTTTTTCAGATCTTCCATCATGTTATTTTCCTTTCTAAAATTGCGGGGTGTAGTTTTCTCAATTTTTCAAGTGCCTTTGCTTCAATCTGACGAATTCGTTCACGTGTTACGCCAAGTTCCTGACCAATGGTTTCAAGTGTTTCTGGCTCGTTATCTTTCAATCCGAATCGGAGAGTCAGAACTTTCTTCTCAACATCGTTCAACTTGTCAAAGCATTCTGTCAGGTGGTGATATGAATTTATGTTTTCGTGTAATTCAGCAGGCGAAGTTGACCCTTTGTCTTCAATGGTGTCATTAAGGGTATAGTCACCATGTTCTCCCAGCGGTGTTTCTGTAGAACTTGTATGGCGCAAATGGTTCAGGAGTTCATCAATATGGGACGACTTGACATCAAGTGCTACCGCTATTTCATCGGTAGTCGGTTCACGATTCAATTCATGGGAAAGACGTCTCATGGTTTTGAGCATATATGATGTTTCGTCCGCAATATGAACCGGAAGCCGGATGGTGCGAGCCTGGTTGATAACGGCTCTCTCCACAGCCTGACGAATCCACCAGCTTGCGTAAGTGGAAAACCGACACTCCTTCTCCAGATCAAAACGCTCGACTGCCCGCATCAGACCTATGTTTCCTTCTTCGATAAGGTCAAGTAACTGTAAACCACGGTTTATGTACCGTTTTGCAATTTTGACAACCAGGCGAAGGTTCGACTCAATCATTTTATTACGAGCCTGCTTGTCTCCATTGGCTACGAGTAGTGCCAGCTCTTTTTCTTCTTCAGCTGTTAAAAGCGGTTTGCGCTGAATATCCCGCAGATATAGCTTGATGGCATCGTCAATAAATTCAAGTTCATCAAGTTCAACAGGAGTTGTGTCGTTAGATTCGGTGGTCTCTGGTTCTAAAATGAGCGGGGCTTCTTCTGGAGTATCCATAGTGGCAAGTGAAGTTACGGTAAAATTTCCTTCAACTGAATCGGTAACAGTCTGTTTTGTTCTGGCTGACATTATCGGTATATTACCACCCTTGTTTGCCGATAAGCGGTACAAAGCGGCAGGGAGTCGTGGTTGATGTTTCAAGAGTCCCATCATCCAGTTTTACGATTTTAAGCAGACGCTGTTCAGATTCACTTCCTACCGGTATGACCAGGCGTCCGCCGGTGGCGAGTTGATTTGCGAGTATTGATGGCACTTCGGGGGCGCCTGCCGTTACGATAATGGCGTCAAATGGCGCTTCTTCCGCCCAGCCGATCGGGCTGTTGTCAGTTTCATTTATTCGGAGCATGACATTGAACAGTTTTAGTGAATCGAGACATTTTCTTGCACGGAGCGCTAAAGGGCGGATACGTTCAAGGGTGCAGACGCGGTCAGCCAGTGTGGCAAGAAGTGCTGTCTGATATCCTGAACCGGTGCCGATTTCCAGCACTTTTTCACCGCCGGAAAGCTCAAGCATTTCTGTCATCACGGCAACGATATATGGCTGGGAAATGGTCTGTTTTTCGCCGATAGGGAGAGATGTGTCGTTATATGCCTGCATGGCAAATGCTTCCTGCACAAAAATATGGCGCGGAATTTTGAGCATGGCATCAATGACCCGCCGGTCTCGAACCGGTTGCCGATCTGCTGAAGCCGGGTTCTGTATCTGTTCCTGAACCATTTTTTTTCGTACAATTTCGTAGTTCATCATCTCTCCTTGATACGAGGGCGGAACTATAGCAAAGCTACTGCCAAAAGTCCACAATCGTCATAAGAGCCAATTTGACGGCAAAGGTTGAATATATTGTATATTTCTGATATGTCATCTTAATATTGAACGAAAATAAACCCCAAAAAAACTATCGGGATTCACTCCATGAAACCAATTTTCCGCATATTCTCCATATTGCTTTTGCTTCTGTTCACATTTGAAACAGCGGATATTGTTCATGCTGCAAAGAAAAAACTCAAACAGACTGAAATAGCAGAAGAACCGCCCCCACAGCGTCGTAACCCCGCGCTCCTTTCCGCCATCAAGCATTGGTCAACCCCTGATTACACCAGGATTTCGCTGGAGCTTGACCGAGATGTTACCTGGGAGTCACATAAATTGCCGAGGGGGAAGGATGGTACGCCGGAGCGCGTATATATTGATCTGAATCGAACCCGTGTCGGCAGTACGGTCAAGGATATCACCATTGGTGACGGTCTGCTGAAAGGCGCGCGTATTGCCCAGTACAAACCGAATACGGTCAGGGTCGTCCTTGATATTGAAAGTATGAAAGATTTCAAGGTATTTCCATTGTCGGAACCTTCCCGTCTTGTTATTGATCTCCGGGGGGAGCGCCAACCAGGTTTCAGTCGTCTTGAGCCATCTGTTATTGCTGCGCCGGAACGTCCCTCTACAACCTTTAGAGAGCCTGCCGTAGTTCCGGAGAAAAAGAGAGCCGAAAAGAAAGAGAAACAGCCGAAAAAACCGCTGCCAGGAGTTGCAAAAATCCGCAGGATTGTTGTAGACCCGGGGCATGGCGGTCATGACCCTGGTGCAGTCGGTCCAACCGGAATCCAGGAAAAGGACGTGGTGCTCGCTATCGGACTTGAGTTGAAAGAACAATTGATTGAGGAGTTGGGTGTTGATGTTGTCATGACACGCTCCACCGATGTTTTTATTCCGCTGGAAGAGCGCACGGCAATTGCCAACAAAGTGGGAGCTGATCTGTTTCTGTCGGTTCATGCCAATGCTGCCGCCAATCGCTCCGCATCCGGCATTGAAACCTATTATCTCAATCTTGCCAAAACAGATAAGGTTGCCCAATTGGCTGCCAAGGAAAATGGCACCTCGCTGGAAAAAGTCAGTGTGCTCCAGGCAATTCTTTTTGACCTGATGGCAAACTATAAACTCAACGATTCAGCACATCTGGCGGAAGAGGTGCAGAAATCATTGCATAAAAAAGTGCGCGGGCAGTTTGGCGAAACCAGAAATCTTGGGGTAAAACAGGGACCGTTCTATGTTCTGGTCGGCGCCAGTATGCCGAGTATTCTGGTTGAAACAGCATTTCTTTCCAACAGCACAGAAGAAGCACGTCTGAAAGATCCGGCGTATCAGGATGCGGCAGCTGAAGGAATTATGGAAGGTGTGCGGAGTTATATCAATAGTTTGAAATAAAGGAGCAGTAGCATGTATCGAGAAGAAAAAGCTAAACTTAATGATTTTGATGAACGGATTGCCAAGCTTCGGGGGTCGCTTTGACGTCGATACAAAGCGTGAGTCAATCCAGGAGCTGGAATCGATTATGGCAGCGGCCGGATTCTGGGACGATGCGGGTAAATCCCAGCACATCATCAAAGAACGTACCGCCAAGGAGAAAATAGTTCAGATGTGGGACGGTCTGGTAAAACAGGCTGATGACGTACGGGTAATGATTGAACTGGGTGAAGAGGCAGAGGACGAGGAAACCCTTCAGGAAGTGGCTGCCATGAATACGACCCTTCAGACGGGGGTCGAAGCAGCAGAATTTCAGAAAATGCTTTCCGGTGAACATGATCGCAACAGCTGCTTTATCTCGATTAATCCTGGCGCTGGTGGCACCGAATCGCAGGACTGGGCTTCCATGATCCTGCGTATGTATCTCCGTTACTGTGAAAATAAGGGGTGGAAGACAGTTATTACCGATTATCAGGATGGTGATGAGGCAGGGCTGAAATCAGTTACCTTCAATGTGACCGGCGAATATGCTTATGGTCATCTCAAAGCCGAAGCTGGTATCCATCGCCTGGTTCGTATCTCTCCCTTTGACAGCAACGCACGTCGTCACACCTCCTTTGCATCCATGTATGCCTTCCCTGAAATTGAAGAAGAAGAGATCGACATAAAAATCAGCGATACCGATCTGAAAGTTGATACCTTCCGTTCCGGCGGAGCCGGGGGGCAGCATGTCAACACCACTGACTCTGCGGTGCGGATCACCCATATTCCTAGCGGAATCATTGTAGCGTGTCAGAGTGAGCGGAGCCAGATATCAAACCGTGGAACTGCCATGAAAGTCCTGCGGGCAAAGCTGTACGAACGGGAAGTTCAGGAGCGTACAGCCAAGGCATCGGAAATAGCTGCAGAAAAGAAAGAGATTGGCTGGGGGAGCCAGATCCGCTCATACGTACTGCACCCCTATAAGATGGTCAAAGACCTGCGAACCGGTGTGGAAACCGGTAATCCTGATGCGGTGCTTGATGGCAATCTTGATGATTTTGTCACCGCGTTCCTCATGGGTGTGCGGCGTGATGTGCAGGATGTGGAGTAGTCCAGTTCCAAATCAAAGCCTCATCATCGTTGGCTCGTCTTCGGCTCCTCAACATACCGATAGTATGCTTTCGTTGCCTCAATCCTCGCCGCCTTGATGCCATCTTTGATTTGAAACTGGTATACAGTTGGATAAATGTACCAACTGGTCAATAAGGCGTTGAAGAGGCGTTGTGATGTGGTGTGATAAGAGATTATCAGACCTATGAACAGGTGCTATTATTTGGTCTATTAACAATAATGTTCAGGAGGCAATTATGCAGCGAGCTGCAAAATTTTCCGAGGATATCGTGCCGCTCAGTGACCTGAAAATCAACCCAGGCAGGATCGTCAACCAAGTTGATAAAACCCGCCGGCCTGTTCTTCTCACCAACAGAGGACGCGGCATTGCCGTAGTTCAGTCATTGAAGGAATACGAGGCTGACACTGAGGAAATCTCCTTTCTCCGTGGAGTAGTGCAGGGTTTGATGGATCTGGAGGAAGGGCGGGAGGTTTCCATGGTTGAAGCAAAAAAACAGTTGGGGCTGGCCTGAATATGCCACGCCGGGCACGTATCTCTTTTGCCGAGTCCGCCCTGTCGGATCTGCACGCCATCCAGAAGTGGTATGCGGAACAACTGGTGCCAAAAGCTGAAGGGTCGCTTTCTGTTCGCCAAATAATGAGAAAAAGGGAGCGTCATGTATTCATCAAATGATTTTGAAATAATTAAAAATGTGATCATATCCACTGTACCACAGGCTGAAAGCGTCTACCTGTTTGGCAGTTATGCAAAGGGGACTGCGCGTGATCAGAGTGATATTGATATCGCAGTGTTATTGGCAACCGACCTTCATTGGCGTGAACGAAATGTTCTTCTCAATCGGCTTTATTGTGACATGTCGCAAAGAGGGTACAATGTTGATTTTGTGTTAAAGAAAACAGACAAATTTCGCGAAGACAGCCTGTTACCGACCCTGTCGCGGGTTATTTTACGAGAGGGGAAACTGCTATGGACGAGCAACTGAAAACGGTTGTCAAGCAATGGCGTATAAAAGCGGATAACGATCTGAAAACCGCTGAGTATGGCTTGACAGCAGATGAGCCAATAACGGACACGATCTGTTTTCATTGTCAGCAGGCAGCTGAAAAGTATCTCAAAATGTATCTTGTCAGCAAAGGCAATGATCCCTTTGTAACACATAATATATCCATGATTATTGCAAAATGTGCTGATTATGATTCAACTTTCAACGACCTGCAGCGGTTTGATTTTTTGACGTCATATGCTGTGTCGCTGCGCTATCCAGATGATTTTTACATGCCGGAGA
>Ga0172367_10000917_pt1 | contig 44486 bp, 45 predicted proteins | sample Lak10m_FD_114542 | JGI IMG/M metagenome (GOLD analysis project Ga0172367, IMG submission 114542) | Freshwater microbial communities from Kabuno Bay, South-Kivu, Congo - kab_022012_10m | ecosystem: Environmental > Aquatic > Freshwater > Lake | place: Democratic Republic of the Congo: South-Kivu...
AAAAAGGAGAAAATAGCGATGTGAAACAAGGTGCATCAATCCAGTCAAATTGCTCTGTCAGTGATATAACTTCAGGATAAAATAGCGTGTTAGATCAGGGTTGATTTAATTTGTGGGACTACAGCGCTCTACTGCCTTTTTAATGGCATCCTGGCGGGTGGCATGGAACCCCCTGAATTTATGGCTAAAAGTCTTAGAATAAACGGCTTTCCACATTTTCCCCATCATATCAAATACTTACAAAAATGCTCCAAAATGATATACCTATTAAAATTTAAATTCATTGACTGTTTTTAAATAAAAGACGATACTTTATTTAAGAGGAGGTCCTTATGCCTATAGCTCACTTGAGAGTTCGCCAAATTGTTGAAGCCCTTACTAGACGGCTTGATTGCACTCAAAAAGTGCTGTGCTCCTTTCTTGGAGTAACAGAAACGGCTTTGTCTACCTCGATGGATAAGCCTTTTTCGGAGGCTGGCGACCATAAAGTTGGCAAGCGTCTTTTGAGCTTGCTGTATGTCACCGAGACGTTGGCTCGTGATGAATCGCTGACCGCTGTCATCATCAAGAAGGTGCTTGTTACCCCTAGCTATCGCCAGGAAGACGGTACTTACCTTGATGTCGTTTCTGCTATTCACATGGGTAACATTCAAAACGATCTCCTTACTCCTATTGCGGACGCAGCTCTCAAATATTTTCGCAAAAGTTACGAGGCTGAAAAGTGGCCCATCGAAGATGGGCTCTACAATCAAGCTAAACGCGCATAAGGCTGTCATCCGTTCCTCCCGCTTTGGTCAGTTCGGCTGGCCAGCTCTCTCATGCGGTCTGCGAAGATATCTCTTCGTCGATCCCTTGATTTCAAGGTGATCGGAATACAAAGCCCCACAAGGCGAGAAAGCGTACGCTCATGAAGCATCACCCGCAGCTCCTCTGGAGTAAGATTCGTGGTCACGAAGGTCGGCAGATCCGCATTCAGCCGCCGATCAAGGAGCTGAAACAGGCGCTCCGTTTCCCAGGGCTTTCCTTGCTGAGTGCCGAGATCATCCAGAAACAGCACGTCGGCATTCAGGGTATCGTTGAACACCGGCTCCGCATGATCTTCGCGTGCAAAATCCTTCGTCATTCGATCGAAAAGAAACGGCACCGACCACCAGACCATCTTCGGCACACGCTCCTCCGCGGCCGCAAAATAGCGATGAACGAAAGAAGCCATTAGATGGCTTTTTCCCGAGCCCGGAGGCCCTTGAAGCCAAAACCCAAAGCGATCAGACGGCCGCCATTTCTTCACAAGCTCGAGTTCGCGTTTTGATTCCTCATCGACCACGAACGAATCGAAAGTTTTTGCCATCACGTTTTCAGGAAACCCGGAACGCTTCAGCATTTGCCCAAGCTCCTGGCGCTTGCGATAGGCGAGCTCGAGGTGTTTCTTTTCGGCCTGCTTTGCTTCGCACTTCGGATGCTCGATTGGCTTCCACGCGAGGCGACTGAGCATCGCTTGCGGAAATGTTTTCGAGAGATCCGGCTCGAATTCTGGATTTGGTCGATACTGGAAAACCTCTCCACATTCAGGGCAGCGGTCTTGCGGTTTTTCAAGCTCGTTTGGGTCCACCACGATTGATAGCACCTTAGCCAACGGCTGCATTCATACCCCCACGTTGCGCTTCTGTTTCCGTGAAGGCTTCGGTTTTCACTTGTTCGATCATTGCACCGAAATCGTCGCCTCGTTCATGCGCGCCCGCGGGACGTTGAAAGCCGCGCCCGCCGCGCGGTGGATTGCTGGGAAATTTCGAAGTGTGATCGTCCCACCCCCTCGAGAGCCAATTCCCCAGGAAGCGTGAGAAGTTTTTCTTTCGCTTCTGAGGGTTCATTGTTTCCCAGGCCAGCGCTTTGAAAGCTTGCTGCGCGACCCACTTGGGATCGGGATAGGCATCCAAGAGTGCTTGTTGGGTTTTGACCGGAACCTTCCTCTCAGCGAAGGCGAGCTGCAGTTTCGAATCAGGATCGAAAGGCTTCAGTGCCTCCACGAGTGTGGTCGGATTTTCGGGTGCGGAGTTTACTTCGTCTCGTTCGTCCGTCTCGTCAGGTTCGTCCCGTCCGTCCCGTTCGTTCGTAAGGGCCAAATCTGAACGTGATCCTTCGTCATCCGAACATGCCGGAGGGATAACCTCTTGAGTCCGTACAGACACGGACGGATCCGTTCGGATCTGATCGTGAACGCACAAGGTTCCGTTTGCCAGAAGCTTTGAAAGCGACGAGCAGACCTGCGCGGTCGTCGCTCCCGCTCTCTGTGCCAAATATTCGACGTTGATTCGGACATGGTTATTCTGCTTTTCTGAGGCCCGACAAAGGATCTCGACAAAGACATACCTTTCAGCAGCATCTAATCCGAACATGGCTTCGCTTGTAGAAATAGCGTTCTCCAGGCGAAGCCATGAGCATTTCTTGATGTCCTTCCTCCCGTTGTAGTTTTCAAACCCTGGGATGGTTATGGTGATTCCATCGTATTTCTGTTTCATTGTGTCTCCTTCCATAGACGCAAAGTTGCCGCCACGTGCGGAAGGGAGCCCGTCGACACGTTCGACGGGAGTCTTCAATTGCAAGTCAATTCAAAGTCGGATCATGAGATTCCTTTGAGGGCCGAATACTTCCTCAATGCTGCCGTCCTTAGAAGCGCGGGCCTTTACGCCCTCGCGGAGCTGCACAATGTACTCACCGGGCAGATCATCGAATGCCTTGATCTCGACCACCTCTGGCTCTCGGCTGTGCTCCTCGAGGTAGCGAATTTCGGCGGCTTCCAGGATACGGATCAGGGTTCTTAGCCTCATACGCCACCCCCTTGCTGAAAGCCCGACACGCGGGAACGTAGGGCCTCAAAATTGGCCTGTGCGAGCTTCATGGTTTCTCGGATGACCCGCGTCGAAGCATCGCCGTTTAGCTGATGAAGGCGGTCGGACAGCATGATTGCCGACGCTAGGATCGCTTCGCCGAATTCGAGGGAGAGGCGGAGGTCAGAATGGATAGCCGGGGGCGCAAGCGTTACGGCCCTTTTAGGCCGACGCCCTAGTGGACGCTTGCGAACCGATTTAGTTCGAGATACCTTCGTTCGGGTAGTTTTAACGGCGCGCTCGGTTTTAGGGATGTGCTTGGTTTTCATGGGAATTTCCTCCATGAAAATCGATGCAGCTAGTTCGAAACTCCTCTAGTAGGGTGCACCATCTTCAAACTCTATTTACCCTCAGTTTGTGCTCCTGGAACTTCTTCGTTAGCTAGCTCTTGAGCAAGATTTCCATTTTCTGCTCTCAACGAGGGGAAGTACACTAAATCACGAATATTCAAGCTGTCGGTCAATAGAGCTGCAAAGCGATCGATTCCCATTCCTAGCCCGGAAATTGGGGGCATCCCGTATTCCATAGCTAAGATGAAATCTTCTTCAAGCATCATTGCTTCGTCATCGCCTGCTTTTGCCAGTTCAAGTTGTTCAAGCATGCGGCCTTTTTGGTCCATAGGGTCAACAAGCTCAGAATAAGCTTTGACGACTTCCCAAGTATTCACAACGACCTGGAACATATCTAAAACTTTTGGATTTTCGTCTGAACGTCTTGCCAGTGGGACAAGTTCAGTCGGATGCTTTGTTACAAAAATGGGCTGAACCAAATGGGGGCGGCAATATTTTTTGTAGAGTGCATCAATCAGAGCACCCAAGCCGATATATTTATCAAGCGGAAGACCTAACTCTTTTTTCTGAATTGTAGCCTGGAGTTGTTCAACAGTGCTGATGCAATCAAGATCGATGCCGGTATGTTTTAACACAAGATCACGGTAGGTGATTTCTGGCCATTCTCCGGAAAAATCGAGTTTCTGCCCCTGGTAGGTGATTTCTAATGTGCCTATAGTTTCCATCAGCATTTCTTGAATCAGCTGTTGGCTAAAGCGCATATTGTCGCGGTAATTCCAATAGGCCGCGTAAAACTCAAGCATTGTGAATTCTTGTAGATGAGAAGGGTCGAGGCCTTCGTTACGAAAACATTTTCCGATTTCAAAAACGCGATCATAGCCGCCGGCCACTAAGCGCTTCAGATAGGTTTCTGGAGCAATTCGCAAATAAAGCGGCATATCCAATGCGTTATGATGAGTAATGAAGGGTCTTGCTGAGGCTCCTGAGGAGGCACTTTGAAGAATCGGGGTTTCGACCTCAGTAAATTGATGAGTGTTTAAAAAACCACGAATAAACCGAACCATATCAGCTCGGATTTGAAATCTTTTGCGAGTTTCTTCGCTCATGATTAGATCGAGAAAGCGATATCTTGCTTTAAGTTCTGGATCTTTGAGGCCATGCCATTTTTCAGGAAGGGTGCGGAGCGATTTTGAAAGGAGAACGAGCTTTTCGACCTGCAGGGTTTTTTCGCCCTTTTTGGTCGTGTACATATAGCCTTGTATGCCAATGTGATCGCCGATATCGAGGTTGTGTATGAAGAAGGTAAATTCTTCCTGACCAACTTTATCAACTTGGATGGAAATCTGAACTCGTCCGGAGCTATCTTGAATGTTCGCAAAGACGAGTTTTCCCATTGCGCGGAAAGACATCAGTCGACCCGCTGCTTTGATGTCTGTGGTTGCATCAGCGAGTTGCCCAACCTGTTGGCAGGTTAGGGATTTTTCAAATCTTCCGGGGTACGCAACTTGTCTTTTTTCCCAATTTACAAGTTTAGCTTTTCGCTGTTCGAAATAGATGTCTTCCATAGTGATTTTTCAGTAGTTTTCCAAGATTTAGATAAGTATCGAATCTTTTTAGTAGATTTCTATACTAGTATCAAATGATTTCGAAAATCATTCGGCCTTATTTCTGGACGTCATAGTGTGGGGTTGTGGCTCAGGTCTGCCTGATAATCCGAGGCGCGTAGTTGCATGAATCAACCCTGGAAAGTGGCGATGAATCCAGACAATGAGTTTTCCATGGGTTGTGATGATTTCTTCTCTTTGACGACGAGCAATAGCGCGGACCATTTTTTTTGCTGCAGTTGATGCAAGCATGGGGAGCCAAGAAGGGAGCGGGTCGTGAGCATCTGTGCGTAATTGGCCTTGATTGTCCACGCGACGAATCTCACTTGCAACAAAACCGGGGTTCAGCAACGTGACTCCAATCCCATGCGGTCTCATCTCATCTATCAAAGCATCGGCGAGAGCACGAATAGCAAACTTGCTCATCGAATAAGGAGAGCTGCCTGGAAGAGAAACATAGCTCGCAACGCTTCCGAGGAGTACGATTTGACCACGAGTTTTTTTGAGCTCTGGCAATGTGGCGTAAATTGTCCGAAGCACGCCATAAATATTGGTGTCAAACTGTCGCTGGTAGTCTTTGACCGAAAGATTCTCAAATTTACCTACAACACCAAAGCCCGCGTTGGCGATGACAGTGTCAAGGCGTCCAAATTTTTCGATGCTGAGTTGTACTGCCTGTTTCAGATCAGATTCATTTGTAACATCACAGGAGACTGCGATAGCAACGCCGTTTTTTTTAGAAATTTGATGAATCACGTTTTGAAGGCGATCCGTCCGTCTGGCGGCAAGAATGAGGGATGCGCCATTTTTTGCAAGTTCATAGGCGAGAGCTTCACCAATTCCAGAAGATGCACCTGTGATCAAGATGATTTTGTTCATATTCACTCGAATTTTATATCTGATTTATTGTCAAACTTGTAGACAGGTAGCATTATTTTTGGTCACTAAAATTCATAAAATCAAAAAAATAGATCAAAAAAACGCTGGAATTTCATGAGAATTTTCTTCGTTATTTTTGGCATGGGCTGTGAATTGTTCCTCCTCTTGAACAGCATGAGCAGAAATATTGCTGAGAGGATTTTTATGAAAACTCAAAAAACCTTCTGGAAGCCAATGGGCCTGATTTTGGGATTCACATTGATGGCCAGTTTTGCTGGATGTGGACGAACATCAGATTCTTCAGCTCCTCTGCCTGGAGTGGCTAATGGAATTCCTGGAGGTTTATCCGGAATCCCAACTGCTCAATGTGGTAGTGGTCGTTTTAGTTTTAGTGATGCGAATTGTCTTACTGATTTCTCCTCCGCTTGTTTACGCGTAGGAGGAGTGGTTACAGGTACGCAAACCTGCAAGATTCAGGTGGCCGATACTGTGAGTACTTTTTCAGGAGTGCTCAATCCAGATAGTCCAAGTGGACCTCAGGCTGGCCGCGGATTGCTGGTTCGCCAGGGTGATCTATTAACTTTTTATGGTACTGGCAACTGGGGTACTCAAAATACAGGTTATTCTTCGATCGATATTTTGAATATTTTTAAAATTTATTGGGGCACGTGGAGTACTTTTAGCTGCAGCAAAGTCGATATCGATGGCAGGAACGATAGTAAAGTTGGAAATTATCAAGGTCTTCCGGCAGGGTTAATTGGCGCTATCGATGGAGCGGCTGAATCATTCTTTATCGGATCAAGATTGAGTAATTATCAGGTGCGTAATGCTGGGACTCTCCATGTGGGGATGAATGCGCCGGTTGATTTGTTAGATCTTTGTGGAGGGTATTCAGGTACTCTTTACGTGACGGTTCGCTAAAATAGAGCGAAAAGAAAAAGAACCTTCAAGCAGTCACGAGACTAGGCTAAGATCAAGTCCCGTGACTAATGAGAAAAACGCTGGAAAATTTGTTTTTAAAGATCGAAGTGGCCGGATTCATGAGCCTTCCGGCTCGAGAGGCTCTGGGGCGGCTCAGCTGCCTGATCGAACTGAAAAAAATCAGAAGCCTGAAAAACGGCATCGGCACTCTGATTCGTCTCAGCGTGCGATTCATAAAGAAAGCAAACGAGATCAACAGCGGGGTCACAAGCCAGTTTTTAAAAAAGAGCATGCTCGAAGACTTAAAGCTACAGTTGATAAAAACCATAAAGGTTTTGGCTTTTTAATATTCGAAGATAAGCGTTATCGAGGAAAAGATGCGTTTATTTCTCCCCGCGAGGCTGAGACCTTATTTCACGGCGATCGAGTTGAGGTGACGCTGAGCTCAAGAGGTGATGTCGTCGATCTTCGAGTTCTTGGCCACCGGTTTCGCGAGTTGGTCGGGAGATATAACCCTCATCGTGGAAACAAGGGCGGTTGGGTGGTTTATGAACGCAAGCGTGCTCGTGAAGAAGTTTTTGCTCCCAAAGGGGCATTGAACGCCAATCCTGGAGATTGGGTTCGAGTAAAATTGCATTTTCATGAGAATGGAGTTTTGCCAGTTACTGCTGAAGTGACCGAGGTGTATGGTGAAAATCTGCCCGCCTCAGCTGACCTTGGAATGATTTCGTCTGAATATGGATTAATCGAAGAACATTCCACATCGGCCATTCGTGAAGCAGAAAATTATCGGCTGGAGATTCCTGGAAAAGACCTGGAAGGTCGAGTTGATTTGCGCGAAGTGCCATTCATTACAATTGATGGTGAAACCGCGCGTGATTTTGATGACGCGGTATTTGTTGAGCGTGAAAAATCGGGCTATCTTCTTTGGGTGGCGATCGCAGATGTCAGCCATTATGTGAAACCGGGGACTGTTTTAGATGATGAAGGAAAATCGAGGGGAACTAGTGTCTATTTTCCCGAAAAAGCCTTTCACATGCTTCCTCGAGCTCTTTCAGAGAATTTGTGTAGTTTGAAACCAAATGAGCCACGCTTGGCGATGGTGGCTAAAATGGAATACGACCACAATGGTCAACGTACGCACACCGAGATTATGGAGGCCGTCATTGAGAGTCATCGCCGGGCGACCTACAATGAGATTCAAAAAGAGTGGGAAGAAAATAGTAAAAAGAAAAAATGGGAGTATGAGGCTCACTTCTCTCTCTTTGAAAAAATTCGAAAAGCTCGATCTGATCGGGGATCTATTGATTTTGATCTTCCTGAGGCAGAACTCAAGGTGAGTCCTGATGGAGAGGTGATTTCTATTCTCCATCGTGCGCGCTTAGAAGCGCACCGCTTGATTGAGGAATTCATGATTGCTGCGAATGAAGCTGTCACTGAGTGGATGATGGAAAGAGACCGTCCATTCGTATATCGGATTCATGACGAGCCCGCAGGTGAACCATTAGATCGATTTAGAACACTTGCAGAGAGTGTGGGAGTTAAGGTCTCATTTAAAAATGGTGCTTCGCCCAAAGTGATGGCGGATATCGTGCGTAGATTAGAAGGTCATCCAGCGCAGGCGCTTCTCAATACTGCGCTTTTGAGGTCTTTAAAACAAGCTGTTTACAGTTCGACCCACGGAATTCATTACGGTCTTGCTTCTATGGGCTACACTCATTTTACTAGTCCAATTCGGCGCTATCCTGATTTAGTGGTTCATCGTCTTTTGCGTGAGACTTTGAGAGCGGAGATTCAAGGCAAGCTCTCGCTCAAGACAAAGGATCGCGAAAAAATGGAACAAGAACTGGCAGAAACTTGCGAACACTGTAGTTATCGGGAGCGTTTAGCTGCGGATGCTGAACGTGAATCCATTAAGTTGAAGCAAGTGCGAGCCATGGTTCCTTTCGTGGGCGAGGAGTTTGAGGCTAAAGTAGTTGGGATGATTGAAACTGGATTATTTGCTGAGATTTCTAATCCTTTCGTAGAAGGCTTCATTTCTCGTGATTCGATGTTCGATGATTTTTATCAGTTTAATGAAGAGCGAATGGTTTTTTACGGTAGGCGCAAGAAGCGAACATTCAAAATCGGTGATCGGTTCAAAATTCGTGTTTTGAAAGCTGATATCGATAAGCGTCAAATTGATTTTGGGATGGTTGACACGCGAGCCTAATTCTTGAGACTCTGAAGGACATGCAGTGGATCCTGAAGGGTAGAAAAATCGGGCAAGCTTTCAAGAATGTTCAACGCCTTCGACAAGCCAGTGGCGTTTTAGCGAAGCATGGCTTTGCTGACATTGTCGATAAAATGGATTTGGGAAAGTTTTTGCCTTCACGACTAGTGGCAGGGGCGGCCTCTCAAAGTGAGCAAACTCGTCCCGAAAGATTGCGCATGGTTTTTGAAGAGCTGGGGCCAGCCTTTGTTAAATTAGGCCAGCTACTTTCAACGCGTCCTGATCTGATCCCAGAAGAGTATATTGCCGAATTTATTAAGCTCCAGGACAACGTCCAGCCATTACCTTTTGAGGTTGTGAAAACGATTATTGAACGTGAGCTTAAACGTCCGTTGGATCAGACGTTCTCAACGATTGATTCAATTCCGCTTGCTGCAGCAAGTATCGGACAAGTTCACGAAGCGCGATTGAACTCAGGAGAAAAAGTCGTTGTAAAAGTGCAGCGTCCAGAGATTGCCAAAATCATTGCCACTGATGTTTCGTTGCTCGCATTTTTGGCCGGATTGCTCGAGAAGTATATTCCAGAGACTCGTATTATTGGACCGAAGGTCATTGTTGAAGAGTTTTTTAAAACACTCACCTATGAACTCGATTTTTTAATCGAAGCCAATAATATGCGGAAAATAGCTGAAAACATGCGGCAATTTCCTGAGATTGTCGTACCTCAAGTTTATCGTGAGTATTCGACTCAAAATGTCCTTACTCTCGAAAAAATCGAAGGAATACGTCTCAACGACATCAAAGCAATTGATGCAGCAGGTATTGATCGCAAAAAAGTGATTGAAGTAGGGGCTCGAGCGTTTTTTAGATCCGTGATGATTGACGGTCTTTTTCATGGAGATCTTCACGGTGGGAATCTTTTTATTCTTCCGAGTGATAAACTGGGAATCATCGATTTTGGGATTGTAGGCCGTCTCTCAAGAAAGTCTCGTGATCAATTTGCAAATATGGTGATGTCCCTTTTGAGCGAAGATTATGAAAATCTTTGTTATCAATATGCCGAGCTAGGTACGGCAGGAGTATCCATTGATTTTGATAGCTTTCAAAGAGAAATTCGCAATGCGCTTTCTCCTTATATTGGTTTGTCTCTGTCAGAAATGAATATCGGTCGAATCCTGATCGAAGCCACTAAAATTGCGACGCGTCATCAGATCAAAGTTCCTGGTGATTGGATGATTGTTTTTAAAGCGATTCTTACGATTGAGGGAATGGCTCGTTCTTTAGATCCGAATTTTGATTTCATGGCAACTGGTGAGGAGTTGGTTAAAGACTTAGTCAAAGATCAATATGCACCAGCGCAAGTCAGAAAGGATCTTCTTTGGGTTGCTAAAGATGCAGCGGCTTTATTGCAAGTTCTTCCGAGGCAGATCCGATGGATGTTTCGAAAATTCAGCAGCAATAATTTTGCGATCGAAATTAAGTCACCTGATCTCGAAGCGATTCGTTGGCAGCTCGATCTCAATGGGCGAAGAACTAGCCGTAGTATTGCTGCAGCTGGTTTGCTGATTGCGGGGAGTATTGCACTGCAAAAAGATGTGGGAAGAGTCATTGCAGGCTATCCTGTCTTGGCAGTGGTCTTGTTGGGCATTGGTGCTGCTCTGATTCTCATTTCTCCACGCCGTTAATTTTTTATGTTATCAAAGTTTTATGTCACTTTCTCTTTCTGATGGGGCGGTTAGAGTTCCACATCCGGTCAATGAGCCTGTGCGGGCCTATGCACCTGGGGATGCGCATCGTGTTTCTTTGAAAGCGATGTTAAAAAAAATGGAAAGCGAAAAGATCGATATTCCTTGCATTATAGGAGGCAAGGACGTTCGTACTGGCAATAAGCGTCAGGTCGTGATGCCTCATTCGCATCGAGAGGTCTTGGCTGAATTTCATTTAGCTGGGCCGAAAGAAATGGAATTAGTTGCTCAAGCAGCATTGAACGCAAAAAAAGACTGGGCTGCTTTGAGTTGGAAAGATCGATCAGCAATTTTCTTAAAAGCAGCAGAGCTTTTAGCGGGGCCTTATCGTGATGTCCTCAATGCTGCTACGATGCTGGGTCAGTCTAAAAATGTTTTCCAGGCTGAAATTGATTCTGCGTGTGAGCTAATCGATTTTCTTCGGTTTAACGCTCATTTTTATCAACAGATTCTTGAAAATCAGCCGATTTCGGCTCCAGGATTTTGGAATCAGATGGATTATCGTCCTTTGGACGGCTTTGTCTTAGCGATCACGCCGTTTAACTTCACCGCTATTGCCGGTAATCTACCCGCGGCACCTGCGATGCTGGGAAATACAGTTGTTTGGAAGCCATCTGATACCCAGATGCTCTCAGCTTATTATACAATGAAGCTTTTCCAAGAGGCAGGTCTACCTGATGGAGTGATTAATCTGATTCCCGCAGATGGTCCGCTGACTGGTCAGGTTCTTTTACCTATGCGAGATTTAGCTGGGGTTCATTTCACAGGCTCGACTGCAACATTCCAACAGATCTGGAAAACAGTAGGTGAAAATATCAGTCGATATACGTCCTATCCTCGACTTGTTGGAGAAACTGGGGGTAAAGACTTTGTATTTGCCCATCCCTCAGCAGGTGTCGATGCTTTAGTTACTGCATTGGTAAGAGGCGCGTTTGAATACCAAGGACAAAAGTGTTCAGCGGCTTCTCGTGCCTATATTCCTCAAAGTTTATGGAAAAAAGTTGAGCAAAAGCTTGTTGCAGATATGAGTCAGATTCAAATGGGAGATGTCCGTGATTTTAGATTTCTTGTGAATGCGGTCATTGATGATCATTCTTTCAGGAGAATCTCGGGTTACATCGATCATGCTAGAGCTTGTACTAAGAGTTCTAATGACGCTCAGATTTTAGCGGGTGGAAAAGTTGATGCTTCTCAAGGTTATTTTGTAGAACCGACTGTAATCTTGGCATCACGTCCTGATTATCAGAGTATGGTCGAAGAAATTTTTGGCCCGATTCTATCAGTCTTTGTTTATGACGACCGCAGGATAGATGAGATGTTAAAAATCTGTGATCAGAGCACTGCTTATGCGCTGACAGGAGCAATTTTTTCACAAGATCGTGCTGCCGCTGTGGAGTTAACGTCAAAGCTGAGATCAGCGGCAGGAAATTTTTATATTAATGACAAGCCGACAGGGGCCGTGGTTGGTCAACAGCCTTTTGGTGGGGGACGTGCATCAGGTACCAATGACAAAGCAGGAAGTGCTTTGAATTTACTCCGATGGCTTTCTCCTCGAACAATCAAGGAGACCTTTGTCCCCCCCAAGCATTTTGCCTATCCTTTTATGGAAGAACAGTAATCTTTTAGAAAGAGCTACTGCCGCCGCCGCCGATGGCAGTGATACCGCTAGGAGGAGGACCGCCCCCTGCTTTGTGGCGATGGAGAATTAAGCCATGTGTTGGATCATAAGGGGAAACTCCTACGGTAACGCGGTCCCCTAAAATGACCCGAATATGGAACTTTCTCATTCGACCGGATAGCTTTGCGGAAATTTTTTGTCCGTTAGCAAGCGCTACTGTAAAGTTTCCGCCTGCGAGCACGTCCGTGATAACACCTTCTACTTGAGCGAGATCGTCACGAGCCAATTGAGCTCCCTCACTTATTTAAAAATTAAAATAAAACGATAATACCTTACAAACCTAGTTTCTATAGCATCAAACTTTTGTGAAAACTAATGAAAAGGGGCGTTACTCAGTTGGGAGGTCTTTGAGGCTGTAACCCCATGCTTCCAAGATTTGTTGTTCTTCTTGGGGTGTCATGGCTTTTTTGAATTTTGCACCCGATTGTCCTTTTACCCTTCGTTCGCATTCTGCCCAGGTTTTGTGACGCGTCGGGGTGTTCCCAATTAAGCTGAGATAAGAATACGCTGGGGTCGAAGCAGTTTTTCTGGTCGAAAGTTCGGGAAGATCAAATTTTTCAGGCAGATCATGAATTGCCACAGAATAAGAAAGGAGAGATCCCACGTAAAGTCGGGGTGACTTTCTTTTTGAATAGGCAACTGCAATTTCATCACAGCGCTCATTCCCTGGGATGCCGCTATGTCCCCGGACATATCTCCATTCGATCGAAGATCCCTGAGCGTTTCGTTGTACCACCAAGGCAATGAGGCGTTTCCATAGTTCCTGATTGGCAACATCACCGCCTTCGGCGGTTTTCCAATTCTTATTTCTCCAACTCCAAACCCATTGGGTAATTCCCCGGATGACGTAAACAGAATCGGTATGAACTGCCACTGGCAAAGACAGATCCCCGATGCCCTCCAGTGCTCGAATAACAGCAGTGAGCTCCATTTGATTATTGGTAGTAGAGTTTTCGAAGCCGCCCAGTTCGATAATTTGCCCATCTGGTGTGGCAATAACGGCGCCCCATCCTCCTGGGCCAGGATTTCCCGAACTAGCTCCATCCGCAAAAACGATGATCATGTCTTCCCTTAGCGCGATCGAGCGGAGCTGGCAAGGAGCGGCAAGGTCTGGAGTTCTGGACTTTTTCGATGACACGCGAGAAGAGACGGATATGTCTAAAGACGTTTTTAAAAACGAAAAACGAACGAGAGCCCTTTCTTGCGGACGGCCGTCTCCTGCCAAGACCAGTACCAATCCAGTCACTCAGCATCATGAGTGGAAGCGAAAGCTGGACGCTTATCTCTCTTCAAAAAAACTTAAAAATTCAGAGCAGCGATGGAAAATTGCAGAGACGATTCTATTGAGTGGGGGGCATCTCGATGCTCAAACTTTAGTCGAACGTGTCAAGCACGAGCACCCTAGAATTGGCGCAGCTACTGTTTATCGGACGATCAAGCTTTTGCTTGAAGCATCTATTCTAAAAGAATCGCTCATCGATTCTTACGGGCGAGCAATCTATGAAGTCCCCGAAGATCCTGAGGACGATAACGAGCATCATGATCACATTGTTTGTGTCGATTGTGGCCATATTTTCGAATTCCACAGCGATAAGATTGAGTCATTGCAAAATTCTATTGTGGGAGACATGGATTTTACCCCTGTTCGACATCGCCATGTCATTTACGTAAAATGTAAGTATAAAACTTAAATGGAATTTAAATAGTTCTCGATTGGCAACCAGATTGCACTGATAGGTCAAGGTGCAAAAACAAAGTGATACACGAAGACCTCCCCGTTTAAGCCTACTGTATGTACTTGGATTGATCTGGCTCCTATTCCTTCTCGTTGATTATCTTCAATTTAGTCGGGTGGTGGATGTCATTCCTTATAGTGATTTCATTAGTCGCGTTGAAAAAGGTGAAATCTCTCAAGTCACTATTGGTAATGAAAAAATCCAAGGCACTCTCAAAAGTCTTGCCGAAGGAAAGCCTAAAGATTTTGTTGCCTTTCGAGTGGACGATCCTAAACTTGCCGACCGGTTGACTGCCGCACACATCAAGTTTACAGGTCAAAGAGAAAGTACATATTGGCGAGATATTCTAAGTTGGACTATCCCGGCGGTGATTCTCTTCGGGGTTTGGTCTCTTTTTATGGGACAAATGGGTGGACAAATGCCTCGGGGAGGCGGAATTCTTCCTATTGGAAAGTCACGCGCTCGCGTTTATGTCGAAAAAGGGCTCAAAACTCGATTTGACGATGTGGCAGGAGTAGAAGAAGCTAAAGAAGAACTGATGGAAGTAGTTAATTTCCTGAAAGATCCGCGCATTTATTCGCAATTAGGTGGAAGAATGCCTAAAGGGGTCTTGCTTGTGGGGGCGCCTGGTACTGGTAAGACCCTCATGGCTAGAGCCGTGGCGGGCGAGGCGGGCGTGCCTTTTTTTTCAATCAATGGATCTGAATTTGTCGAACTCTTTGTGGGTCTCGGAGCTGCTCGAGTTAGAGATCTTTTCGAACAAGCTCGGGCACATGCGCCCTGTATTATTTTTATCGACGAATTAGACGCACTAGGAAAAGCGAGAGGCATGAGTTCGCTTACTGGAGCTTCGAATGATGAAAAAGAGCAGACGCTCAATCAACTTCTTGCAGAGTTAGATGGATTTGACCCCTCTTCTGGAATTGTTTTGTTAGGGGCAACAAATCGTCCCGAGGTTTTAGATTTAGCTCTTCTGAGAGCAGGGCGATTTGATCGTCAAATTGTTTTAGATAAGCCGGATCGCTTAGGGAGATCAAAAATTCTTCATGTCCATTTAAAGAAAATTAAACTAGCGAAAGATTTTGACGTCGAAAGTCTTGCTGCGCTGACGGCTGGTTTTTCAGGCGCTGATTTAGCAACTTTAGTTAATGAAGCTGCATTGATTGCTACTCGACGAGGAGCTAAGGCAGTTGAGTTCCAGGATTTTAATCAGGCGATTGAACGAACAGTTGCAGGTTTAGAACGTCGTAGCCGCGTCTTGAATGCCGCAGAAAAAAGACGAGTGGCCTTTCATGAAATGGGACATGCGATTGTAGGTCTGGCTCTTCGAGAGAATGAGGCGATTCACAAGGTGAGTATTATTCCTCGCGGAGTAGCGGCACTTGGCTATACTATGCGTCGTCCGATCGAAGATCGTTATCTGATGAGTAAGGAAGAGCTCGAAAAAAAATTAGCCATGATCTTAGGTGGGCGTGCAGCTGAGGCAGTGTTCTTTCAAGATATCTCTACGGGAGCTTCGGATGATCTGGATAAAGCAACTGAAATTGCGCATGCGATGGTGACTCGTTATGGGATGAGCAGAAGTCTGGGGCTAGCTACGTATGAGCGAGAGAGTACTCCGTTTTTGGCCTCTCAAGTTGTTAGAGCCTTTGATTACAGCGAGAAAACTGCAGAAATGATTGATGATGAGGTAAACTCGCTTTTAACCCGAGCATTTGATCGAGCAAAAGAAATGGTGTCTCGTTATCGTTCTGCGGTTCAAGAAGGAGCAGAAGTCCTTCTTGTTAAAGAAACGATTGACGAAGATGACTTAAAGAAGATTTGGGGCCGCGAACAGGTTGAGCTGCGCCTTAGTTCGGAGGATTCTCAGGAGCGAGTTCGTAGCTTGGCTGCGAAAAGATAAGTCTTCAGTCATTTTCTTTGCTACTGCCTCTGCGTAGTTTAAGGTTTTTGCATCTTCAGCGATGAGATTATTTCCAATGCAAAGCATATCTAGTCCTGCCTCAATGCCTAAAATGCAGGCAAGTTCAGATTGAAAGCGTTTTTGAAGTCCCTGCATCTGGCAATCGTCTGAAATTAAAAGTGCTTCGGGTAATCTTTGGCGAAGTTTTCCAACACCTATTTTTGACATTGATATCGGCATATCTTTGTCCCATGGATTTACTATTCCATGGCTGATGAGAATTGCGTTGCCAGAAATCATTTTTCCTAACTCATAAAATAATTCCAATTGTTCGGTGCGAATCGAATCCGAGAGATCGGTGATTTCTTCATGGCTATTCACAGTGGCGCCACCTAAACCTGGAAAATGTTTAAGACACAGGCCCAAGTTGATTGTTTTTGCGACATCGTTGAGAAGCAAAACATTTTTTCGAACTTCATGAGAATGAACTGAGTAGGATCGTTCGATTGCTCCAATGTCTGGATTGAGAGGATTGAGGTTGAGGTCAATCACAGGAGAAAGATTAAAATCAATGCCGAGTTCTTTGAGCTCTTTAAAACTGTTCTCAATCAATTTGAGTTGTTCAGCACAAGAAAGTTGATTAAATTTCGATTGGCTCGGAAGAGGGGCGAAACCTAATTTTTCTTTGAGCCGCCGAACTTTCCCTCCTTCTTGATCGACAAAAATCAGGGGTCGAGAGCGCATCGAATGAATTTGTGAGCAAAGTTCTTTGAGTTGCTTAGGTGACCGAATATTGTTTTCATAGGATTGAGTTTGGCAATTATAGTCGAAAAGAATTACCCCACCCAGTCCATAGGACTGTTCGAAGTCTTTTAGCCATCCTGGAATTTCTGAGCCCCTAAATCCTAAGATAAAAAATTGGCCGACGCCTTGTTCTTGCATACCCAGAAGAATAATGGGTCAGTTTTATGCTGTACAGGGTTATTGGCATTGTTTGAGTGTTGTCTTAGTGTAAAAATAACATCCTTTGGGGATTTTACATTCTTTGACAGTTGCGGCCGGTTGAGGTGTCGAGGTATCTTTGTTGAGCCAGTAAATCGATTCTAATGTGATATTTGCTTTATCTCGATCGGTGCAATCGACTTTTCCCATAAGATTGACATTCAATGGAACTGAGCAAGCGCCTCGAGCTGGGCCGTCGGACTTGAGTTGAGCAGTTCCACCGTCAACATTTATAAAAAATGTGCCATCCGGCATGATTTCCCATGATGTGTCCATTGCTCGATTAGGTTTGCGGACTGTTACAAGCTTCTTTTTGCAATCAGCTTGTAAATAGAGAGGAGTGAGAGGTTTTGCTAGCTCTACCTCGTCGAGACCTATGGAGCAGCCCCAAAGCTCAAGTTTCGATGGAGTGGGATCTTGATTAAATCCATAAGGGCATTGGCTCCCGAATCCGGCAACTCCAATAACAGGAGTTGCGGCATCCGGAGTTTTCTCCGCAGGGGGTGCTCCTGGTTTTCCGCAGGCGGTGAGAAGTGCCAAACAAAAAATGAATTTTTCCGAAATTTGAAGTCTCATGCCGCTCGGCAGGTGCAATTCAGAAGCCATGGAGCACTGATGCAGATCCTGCTATTGTCGTCTTCTATGACTCTATCTCACTCTGATCAACCGATGAAGGCTCTTGCATGGATGTCTGGTAGTGCACTGGGTTTTTCGATCATGGCTATTTTTGTCAAGCGACTAGGGTCGGTGGTTCCCGACTTTGAACTTGTTTTTTTTAGATCGATCCTCAATTTGCTCTTTGTTTTGGCCGTGATGTTATGGCGACGAGAGCGCCTTCTTCCTGATTCATTAAATCCACTGAAATCAGGACGAGCTCAATCCTTACGGCTTCATCTTTTACTTTTTTTCAGAGGGGTGGTGGGTTTTGGAGGCGTTTCTTGCCTTTTTTACTCGATCCATCATTTGCCACTTCCCATAGCCATGATGTTGGGATGGTGTTCTCCTCTGTTTGTAATGCTGTTTTCGAGGTTTTTCTTGGGTGAACGACTTGCTCAAATGGCGCTTGTCGCTGTGAGTTTAGCTTTTGTTGGATTATTTTTACTTTTAAATCCCCAGCTATTTGAAAGTGTATCCTCGGTTCGGCAGATTCCGTTAGCTGCAGTGGTGATCGGGATTTCTGGCGCAGCCATGTCGGGTGCTGCATATGTCGCAGTACGAGCCGCGACAGTGCGAGTCGGTGCAAATTTAATCGTAGTTTATTTCATGGTAGTTTCAACACTGATTTCGGCGCCATTGGCTGCAGTCCATTTTAAACCACTCACTGGTTCAGAGGTGCGTGCGGTCTTAGTGATTGGACTTGCTGCTGCGTTTGGGCAAGTCACAATGACTCATGGCTACCGACATGCTCCGGCTTCACAAGTCAGTACAATGAGTTTGTTGAATGCGGCATTTTCTGCATTTTTTGGGTGGTGGCTTTTTGATGAGCGTTTGAGCTCTATCCAATGGCTGGGAATGGCTTTTTTAGGAGTAGGAATCGCTTCAATAACGTGGAGCGACATTGCAAGGAAAAAGCCAGAACAGGGTGCAAGCCGCGTTAAGTTAGGGTATGAGTAAGAACATGGTCTCACAGCGCAGACAGCAAAAAACAATCAAATTTGAAAGTCTTCCTCTTTGGTATCAGCCGGAAGCACCTTTGGGCTCAGCTGTGCGCTACATTGCCTCTCTTTCTCCTAAATTTAATTGGGTCGGTATTTATATTTTAAAAGGCAATACCTTGCATCTTGGACCCTATCTAGGAGCACCTACGGAGCATCGACGAATTCCTGTTGGGAAAGGTGTGTGTGGCACCGCGGTGGCAGAAGATCGAGATCAAAACATTCCTGATGTAACTCGAGCAGAGAATTATCTGGCTTGCAGTACGGAGACTCAATCAGAGTTAGTTGTTTTGATTCGCGATCAGGAGGGTAAAGTTTTAGGGCAAATTGATATCGACAGCCATACACTCAATGCTTTTGATGAGAGTGAAGAGGCTATTGTCCGCAAGATTGCTTGCGAGTTGGGAACCTTATGGCCAAAATGAGAAAACCTCAACTGACGTTGGACACGCTTTTCTTTTCTACTCCTCAGCAGAAGATCATGCGCCTTCTTCTTTCGGAGTCGACCACTGTCTTTACTGCGCGAACCATTTCATCAAAATTGAAAGGTATTCGAGGGATTGGTGGTGCAGAAGGTCTGATGAAGATCCTAGACGAATTAGAGGCGATTGATTTAGTGGATTATGTCGATAATCATCGTGCAGTTAGATTGCGAGATGATAATCCAGTAGTTCAACATCTTAAAGTTTTTACTGCTGTCTGTGATCTTGAAAATTTAAGAGATTTGGCAGCACCCATTTCATCGAAAGCAGTTTTATTTGGGAGTCGAGCGATTGGAAAGGCTCGATCTGACAGTGATTACGATATTTTTGTGGTGTCTGACATGCCTGAAGAAGTCAAAAAACTCATTGCTCATCATCCGCTGAGAAAAAGCATTGAACTTGTTGTTTGGACTCCAGAAATGTATCAGGAAATCGAAACTACTGATCCTGGATTGCAGCAGAAGTTAGAGAAAGGGATTGTGCTCTGGGGTTCAAATTGGTGAAAGAGGCTGCTTGAATGAAATTGTTGTTCAAACTCAAATATTTGATTCTCTTTGTTCTTACTCCTGTCGTGATTCTGATTGATCAGTGGACAAAACAGCTGATTATCGATCGTTTTGAATTGGGCCAAACACAGCCTCTTGTGTCCGGTTTTTTTAATTTGACCTATGTGCGTAATACAGGCGCAGCTTTTGGAATGTTAAGAGATGCGCATCCTAGTTTTCGAGTTCCTTTTTTTATGATCGTGCCGATGCTCGCTTTGTTGGTGATTGGATATGTATTTTATCAATTGCCTGCAAAAGATAAGAAACTTTCAACAGCATTTTCTCTCGTTGTGGGTGGAGCTATTGGTAATTTAATCGATCGTATTCACTATGGATACGTGATCGATTTTTTAGATTTTCATTGGAAGTACGTTTATCATTTTCCGGCTTTCAACGTCGCGGACTCTGCCATTTGTGTCGGTGTCGCTATTCTCATGTTAGATTTGGCGTTTCGTCAGGAGGAGAGCGTGAATGCATCCGCTACTCGTTAAACTTGGACCTTTTCCCATTCATACTTATGGCTTGATGATTGGTCTTGGCTTTTTAGCGGCATCATTTCTCAATCGTCGGTTAGGCGAACGTTCTGGATTAGATCCTCAGAAGATGATGGATCTTACATTTTGGGGCATGATGGTTGGCCTCATTGGGGCGAGACTTCTTTTTGTGATGACTCGTTTTTCTGAATTTGTTCAAGATCCCTTGGGGATCTTTCGTATTTGGGAAGGCGGTCTTGTTTTTTGGGGTGCACCCATCGCCGTTGTAGTTTGGGGAGTCTGGTATTTAAAAAAGAACCGGATGCCGTTTTGGAAAACCGCGGATGCTGCTGTTTGTGGATTGGCGGCAGGCCATATTCTAGGGCGTTTTGGTTGTTTGGGTGCGGGTTGTTGCTATGGTAAACCTACTGGTACTTCATTCGGAGTGAAGTTGAATTCAGAACTCGTAGATTTTTCTCTTCGTGGGATTCCTCTTCATCCGACACAGCTCTACGAAGCAGGAGCCGTTTTTCTTTTGCTTGTCATTCTTTTGCAAGTTTTCCAGAGAAAATCTTTTGATGGTGAGGTCTTACTTACCTACTTTATTGGCTATCCTGTAATTCGAAGCATTGTAGAGATTTATCGTGGGGATCTGATTCGTGGGTTTGTCATTGATGGACTGTTATCGACGAGTCAATTCATTTCAATTTTAGTCTTTGTCATTGCAACGGGAGCATTGATCTGGCGTCTTAAGGAAGTCAAAGCAGAAAAAACTCTGGTGGTTTAAAATGACCCGTCTCCCGCTTCTAGCTGTTTTGGGTTTAACATGCCGCTATGGTCAGCGAACGGTTTTAGAAAAAGTTGAATTCGAAATCCATGAGGGACAACTTGTAGCGCTTTTGGGGCCCAATGGTTCCGGAAAGTCGACTCTTATGAAGACGGTTGCCGGTCTCATTCCTTGGGAAGAAAAGGGCCGCTCGGGGCAGATTTTTTATCGAGGTGATGATCTGTGCTCCTTTGATCCGATGCACAGAGCGCGAACGGTAGCGTATCTTGGACCAGATATTCGAGCAGATTTTCCGATGACTGCTCGTGAGGCTGTCCTTCTCGGAAGAATTTGCCATGGTACAGGCCAAGGTAATAATTTGTTGAGTAGCTTTAACGCCCAAGATGAAGAGAAAGTACAATGGGCATTGCAAGAGGCGCTTTGCTGGGATTTGCGAGACCGTGATATTGCAACTCTGAGTGGAGGCGAGAGACAACTCGTGGGGTTGGCGCGTGTATTAGCTCAGGAAGCACGACTTTTGTTTCTGGATGAAGCACTTTCGCGAATGGACCTTAATCACGTTGCCCTTATTAGTAAAATGCTGAGACGCAGATTAGAAGAAGGATATGCGGTCCTCCTAGTGTCGCATGATATTAATCTTGCTTCTGAGCTTGCAGATCAATGTTTACTTCTCAAGCAAGGAAGACAAATCGCGAAAGGTGAGCCCCGAGGCGTACTTACTGTTGAAAAAATCAGACAACTTTATCCTGGAGCCGATATTCACATAGGCAGTCATCCAGTGACTGGCACCCCTATGATTTTTCTGAGGGGATGATTTTATTTCTTTCCTTGGAAAACAAATGGATAAATGACGCGCGTCGGACGATTGTTAGAGGCTTTTGGAAAAGTCATCTGCTTGATGACATCCTGTACGCAGCTTGCGAGATTGGGAGAGTGGATTGTCGATCTAATGACTTGAGTTGTGACAACATGTCCATCTGTTCCAATTCTCCACTCATAGACGATTCGCCCTTCGAGGTTATTGCGAGTGAGGAGTGCCCTTTCGTAGCACGTTCGAATTTGTCCTCTGTAAGAGGAGATCACATTTCGAACTGTATCGCGATCTAGTCCTCCGCCTTCAACAGTAAAATCGCCTCCATCTCCAACCTCTGATCCATCTGATGGGGTGCTGGTTGTCTTTTGGTTTCCTTTTTGATTTCCAAAGCCAGTATCAATCTTCAATCCTGAGGTGCCTTCTTGAGAGGCAATGGCACCCATAGAGCGAGGATCATATTTTTTTACGCCCGAAAGAGTTGTCGAAGCCGATCCCAGATTGCTTTCTTCGTCGCCCTGAGGACTCCCTTGAAACTCTTTTTTTGCTGTCCCGGCGAATGTTCCGGATGGTGGGTTCTTCAAAACAATCTTTGAAGTCTCTGCTCCAGCCACTGCCTCAGTAACAATTCCGTTATTGATGATCTCATTGGCCTGTATGCCTGGCCCCTTGGGGCCGACTTTCTTGAGAGCTCCGAGAACACCTACTGAGTTGACGTCAGAGATGGGAGCCGGTGAGTTGATTCCCTTTTGATTCGAAATCCTATTTTTAGGCAAAAATCTAGGAGCAGCGGGAGCTCCAGATGTCTTTGGAGGTAGGTGAGCCTTAGGTGCAGAGGTCTTAGCGGGCGCATGAAGCCGAGGTGCCGGTTGAGGCGGAGGAGGTTGCGGCGTTGGAGTTGATGCTTGAAGAGGGGTTGGCGTGGGAGTCGGTGTAACTGTAGGAGCCGCTTGCGGAGACTTGGCTATTTCCACACGAGCAACTCTCAGAGGAGGATTGCTTTCTACATGCTGTTTTTTAGGCAAAATATGAAAAGTGACAAAAAAGAATATCCCAAGAACTCCGACACTGATCATCAGTCTTCGGAGTAATGGATCTCCAAATAAATCAGTTCGTATTGGGGGGCTGTTCACAGCTTCTACTAATCGGATATAAAAATCCATGCCGCGCCACTGGATCAGAAGGACATCAAGGTGTTTTAATTCGCAGCTTCCTTTGGTTTCAAGTGGTTGTCCACGACTATAAACTTGAGCACCTGGCATTTCTTGCAGCAATACGCGTAAGAATGACTCGCCTGAGCTCCGGTTTAAATTTTTACTTTTAATCCACTCCACTTTAAATTCTCGAACCTGTGGGAGAAGGCTTTCTCTTTTTCTTTGGTTCTGAATAGGGAAGTGTTTGATTTCCTCAATAGCACCCGAGTCAGTCCGAACTTGAACTACCTCGAGGATCTCAGAAGTTTTAGCTCTATTTGTCGTAAGATTTTCTGCGATTCTCCCGCCAATTGAAGCAGTGTCTTCAAGATGATCTTCGATACACGTAAAAGTAAAACCTTGTAGTTTGACGGGGTGCTCCGAAAAAACTAGCCCTTCGCCCGCATCATGACCGTCATTATTTCCTTGAGTATAGCTCGCAGAAATATCTGTGATTGACCACATTCCCTGCGATGGATCGAAGTCACCTGATCCAATCCACTCGATCAGAAAGTGAATGGCCTGAACTCCGGGTGCGCGAAGTAGCACATCACAACTGGGAGACCGTCCCACCGTCAAAAAAGGTTTTCTGAGATGTGTGCGTGCGATTTCGAGTTGATGACTAGAAATAGTGAGAAGTTTCATCTACGTTGTAACTCAATGTGGCGAGCATCAGGAAGTCTTGGACGATGCTTGCTGTCGATCAGGTGAAATTCGTTAAAATCTTTTCGCTGGTACAAAATGGTCTCAATTGAAGGCTTGTCCACCTCAGTCTGCAAGAAGATTTCAGGAGTTTTTTTTTGCCCCTCAATGACTTCCCCCTCAAAGTTAAGAACGGCCGTCTTATCTTTGTTGTCTGCCCAGGAAGAGTTTTGTAAGCTCAGGAGCAACAGCGCAATCCATTTCGTTCTATTCATGGATTATTCCTTCAAGTTTTTCCACTCATTAATGATATCGATTTGTCTTTGATTCTCAAGTTCATCTAAAAGATAAATTCTGAGAGGAGGAGATTCTGATGAAGCCAAAAGGATTCCCGTGCGGATTCTGAAATAGTCCTTTGCATCCTGATTTTTATCAGCGATATGGTCGGCTTTAAAAAAATCCAACAACATGAGGGCTGCAAGAAATCTCTTTGCTTCGATTGCATCATTAATGCGCATCATTGCAGGATCTGTTTTCAAGATCGAAGGCCATCGCCAAGCTTTTAATGGAGGAAGCGGGAGGACTCTATTCTCTACCGTGCTATTGAGGTGGGTGATTGTATTTTTTGCCACGTTCGCCAGGCGATCGAATTCATTAGCTTGTCCAAAAAACTCCTGAGCAGCTTCTGCTAAAGCCTGCTGGTATTGTTTCATTTGTTTGACAGTGAGACCCTTTGGAATGGGTGACTGAATCAATGTCTGGCCTACTTTTTTTTCATGTTCACGAACTATCTCTAAAATATGAACTTGAAGATAAGGGTTCTTTTTTTCGATCGCCGCGGCGACCAAAGATCGAACTTTACGAGTCTCAGTGACTAAGCCTTCTATGATCTTCGTTGATAGGATGGAATTTGCATTTTTTTGAGGAAATTGGATTCTTCTAATTTGCCTTTCAATGGGTTGTTCAGAAACGGCGTCTGGTCCCGAGAATGCGTAATTATTTCCTAGTAATTTCTCTGCCTCTGGCGTTTTAGGGATATTCCATAATCCTGATTTAATTCGTAATGCCAATAAAGCTAAGTCCTTGCCTCCATTCATTCCAGTCATGGCCGAAGGATTGATCTGAAAATATTGGAGAAGAGTGCTAGGTGCGGCGATTGCCAAAAGACTAATCACGTACTCGCGATTCTCGGCTGAAAGAGCATGAGTATCCTCTGCTTTGAGGATCTCTCCCATTGCAACGCGTGTAATTAGTCGTCGAAAAGCTAGTTCATAAGTTGTCTGGTTTGATGAGTTGAGATCATGGGAGCCCCGACCAGTATCAAGGGACAATATATTTTTTGCTTCAGGGTAAGAACCGCGCTCCATAGTTTGTAACCACAGTTTTGATCGGAGCTCTGAAAATTCAGTCAATGTTCTCGTTTTGATATCAATCGAGAGAAATTCGCGGATAGCATTTTCGACCTGATCCTTTTCGAGCAAAAATTTAAGATGGTCGATTCGAGCAATGATTGCCTTCTTTGGATCAGTCTCCAAAGAAAGGAATTGCTTCATGAGTTGATTGTATTGACTGATTTCACCCTTTTTTCGTGCCTCAACGCAGAGGGTTAATAAGGTTTCTCTTTTTAGGTTGAGTAGTTGAATATCAGAGGCTGGAATATTGCTCCAGCGTGGATCTTGAATGATGCCGTTATGGTCGCCGATTTTAAATTTGGCGAATTCTATGCGATAAAATTCCTCAGAATTTGGCTCTTTTGCGTAGATTTTTTCTAAGAGGGGAAGCGCCTCCTTAAACTTTTCTTGATCGATATCTATTTGCGCATAGGACTTGGCGATGCGAATCCATTGTGGAGAATTGGGAAAAAGCTCAACGTACTCTTTGGTTCTGAGTAGTTTTCGCTCGCTGAGTTTGCGCTTTTCAGCTACGGAGCTCTGCGGAATCAGCTTTTCTAAAGCTGAAAGTTGATCAATATAAGCACGATCGACCAAAGATGGCCAAGTCTTGCCCTCTTTGATGATTAGTTCGGATGCAGAATCGACGCAAGCCCAACGATTTGAATGAATGCAGGTATCTAACCAGAGGTTCACTATTTTTTGCCGAAGAGTTGAAAGCGGCAGATAGGTGACAAAAAATTCAAACTGTTTCTCTAATGCAGCACTGAGTTCCTCTTGCGTGAACTCTTCATTTGTTTTGCTTCTACCAGCAAGCGTATCAACAAAGCTTTTGATCAGAATCTTCATTTCCGCTTCAACTGCATCGTGCAGCTTTTTTAATTCTGGCGCTTGAGGGGAGATCTTCTGATCAATAAACCACGTGGCCATCCGCATAAATGTCGCTTGGTAGGAGTGAGAAGCAAAAAGTTTTCGATTTACGCGTAAATTTGCAAGTAAATATCCTAATATTTTCTCAGATTGAGTTTCTATCTTCAAAAGTTCATCTATTACTTTAGAGTGAAGTGTGTATGAGTTTTGACTCTCGAGACTCTCTCGCACATATTCCAGAAAATCGATTCGAAGTTGGGGATCCTTAAATTGCTCGCCGGTCGTCATGATGATTTCTTCGGCATTTTGTTCATGGGTGGCGAGATAAGCCACATCCCGAAGTGCATCCTTAGCTAATCCATATTTTGATTTTGCTTGAGCAAGTTTAACGAACGATTCAATAGATTTACTTATTTGCTTGAGATTAAGAAGACACCAAGCATGTTTATAAAGTGCAATCTCCTGAGCTTGAGGAGTCATCTTTGAAAAATAAGTAATATAAAATCTTGCAGCCTCAGCAAAGTTGCCGTCATCAAAAAACTCTTCTCCTAGATAAAGTCCAATCCAACCGCTGTTTTCGATGTTTGGATTGAGTCGTAAAAGCTCAAGAAAATGAGATCGAGTGAGTTTATTGTCATTGAGATAGAGATAAGAATATCCCAGAAGATAATGAGCACGGAGAGTCTGTTCTGAAGTGGAATTTTTATCGTTCAGAATGATGGTTGCATCCCGAGTGGAGGTATTCAAGAATTTGGCGGCTTTCTCAATGATCTTGGGATCGTTTCCGCTCAATAGAAGTCTTCTTCCGTACATATTGAGTGCCGCAGCACGATTTAGTAAAAGAAGATTGCGACGCTGACCAGGTGGAGTGAGCGATAACAGCTGAGTTAAACTCTGGATCGTCTCATAAGTTGCCTCCTGAGATGGCTCTTTGGAGTTACTTGTGAAAGGGTCGCTCGATGCAGCGATCATTCCCCTTTTTTTTACAGAATCCGATATTTTTGCGGGCGCCTTCATGAGGTAATTTGAAGCCGCAGGTGACATCGATGGAGAAGGTGATTGCTCATTCCCTACCTTGAGAAGGTAACTATCCAATGAAGCTGCCGATGCAGGGCGAGTGACAAGAGTGAGAGGTGCAGCTAATGGAGCTAATAAAGTAATCAATTCTAAAAATGTGCGGAGATCCGATCTAATGTTTTTTAGCTCAGCAGAGTTCATGGTTTGTCTTTTGAGCATTGGCTAACTCCTAGGAAAAAACGGTTGCCAATTTCGTCTGCCCATTCTTCGCTCGTGTCGACTGGCCAGATTTCTAAATTCTGAGCCAAAAGCTCCTGACGACTAGTGAGTTCACGAATGGGTTTTAATATAGTATTGGTTTCAGTCACTCCTGTTAGTTGAAAATAGGCATAGACGGTTTTGAGATCCTTTAAAGTTTTTTCTCTTTGGTTCTCATACGTGCGAATGATGGCTTTTCGGATATTTTGCTTTTCAGTCTTAAGATCCGAGGGAGTGATTTCGGCGTCGCCAATTTTTTTTGAAGCAGTTTCATCTTGCTTGAGAAGATTCCATAAAATTCGTGTTTCAAGGTCGTTGCCAGCCCATTCTGCTAAATCGTGTTTATTACTGAGACTTGCTTGGAAAAAGCGAATTTCACGACCAATTTGTTCTACATCTTTGGTTCTGCAAAGCTTTTTATAAATATAAGTTTCAATGAGGTAGGCTTCTGGAGAGAGAAAACGGGCGAAATAAGCGGAGCGTTGAGAGGCGATTGCTCCTAGTGCCTCTTCTACCTGACCTGAACGAAAAGCTGCCCACATGCGCTCAAAAAGCACTTGTCGAAAGCGAGGATAAGAGGGACCGATTGAGTGATAAACTTGAAGTGCATCCGAGTATCGACCTGAGCCGTACAAAGCGCGTCCCATTGTATGTAATACAAAAGGATAAAGTGCTTCTAGGCGAGTCATCTGATCTTGATTTGCAGATGGTTTCTTTTGCTTAAAAAATTGGAGCTGCTTTTTGAGGTGTATTGCTAAATTTTGGAATTCAGAAAAAGCAGCATCAAATTTTCCAGTCAACATCAGGGAATCGCCGTACTCAAGCCGCTTGTCAAAATTAGATTTCCCGTTGGGATTGCGACTGTTCCATAGGCTGATCAAGTCAAAACCTATTTTGTCCGCATTTGCGTTGATGATTCCTAGTAATTCATACCATTCTTTATAGGTAAGAGGTCGTGTGTATGATTTTCTGATTAAAACGCGAAGTGATAAATAATTCTGGTCCTCTAAAAGTCTTTCAGCATGTTGCTTGAGTGTGAGCTTTGGTAGAGATGAGGCAAATGCATCTAATTGAAGAGAGCCAAAAGAAAAAAGGAATGTAGCAACCCCTGTTAACCATCTAGTTCTGTTCATGGGGAGTTCCCTTCCCCTGTAGCAACAAATAAAAGAGTCTCAAATCCCTGCTCACGAAAGAAACGAATGACATCAAAGATGTCCTGATAAGGTGTTTCGGTGTCAGCTATGATATTTAACATGGCACCTGATGCCTTTGAGTCCGTCGGTCCTTTTTTTAAATGAGCATGTATCTCTTTTATTAAACTTTTGAGTGAGGAGTCGCCATTGAGAGACAGTTCTCGAAAAGTCTTTAGCTCAAAAATGTCTTGGTTTAGGCTGGTTGTGACACGTCCCTGTTGTATGACTACTCTTGGAGCGGTTTCGACGCCTTCTTTGCTTATGCTTTTAGGGAGAGTGAGATCTGGGGGGAAAACCACTTCTGCTGCACCAAAAACAGAGCCTAAGATGAGAAAGATCACGATCATTGAAAAAATATCAATCATCGCTGTTAATTGAAGCTCAAGTGGTCGGCGAGAATGCTTTTTGACAAATATCTCCATGTCTATTTCCCCTGGGTATGGGTTGCTTGAGCTATTGCTTCGGCCTCGTTATAGGAGATCAAAACTACATCTGGAATGAATGAACGGATGCCATCCATCAAAGAAATTAAATGTTGATAAGGAAGTCTTCCTGTCAGGCCTACCTGGATTGTTTTTTCGTTTGGATATTCAGCGGAGAAATTCTTGATCAGTTTTTCTGTAGCTTTAATAATCAAAGCTCTTTCTTTTGGAGATTTTGATTCGTGAGCAATAGTTTCGATAGCGTTTCCTGGATTTTTTCCATCCCATCGAAGCATGATTGTAAGTCTAGTTATGTCTTCAAATAAAAAAAGTTTGGGTGATAAAGGTGTTTCCGGCTTGGAATCGGTTACTGTTATAGTTGCTGAGGGTGGAATGGAGTGTTTTGTGAATTCCATAAAGCCTGTTGATAATAATAAGAAAAAAATCACAGTAGTCAGCATGTCTAAGATTGGAACGATATTGAGTTCTTGGATATGCCGACGGGGCTTTTTTTGGAAAAGTGAATCGATCATGCTCCCGCCTAGGGATTAGTTTTAGGGATAGATTTTCTCACGCGCTCAGATTGTTCAATCCAGGTGACTAATTTGAGGCCAGCATCCTGAGAATCGCCGATAATATCGTCAGCTTTGGATGTGCATAAGGTATGAACGACCATCGCCGAGATCCCTACTGTGAGGCCAGCTGCTGTGGAGTACATTGCTTCAGATATTCCAATACCCAGAAGTTTTGCTTTACTGGCAGCGTCAGCGTTAGCAATCGAGGCAAATGTTTTGATTAATCCGCTAATAGTTCCAAGCAAGCCTAAAAGAGTCGCAACATTTGCAATCAGAGCAATGTAACCCACACGGGCTTCACACTTATGATTCACTTCTAGTATGGCGGCGCCCAACGCTGATTTCATCGCTTCGCGACCGTTTTCCATTGCGGTAAGACCAGCTTTGATCACATTCAGTTCTGGTGCTTGAGGTTGCTTATTGCAGATTTGAAGAGCTTGTGTGTATCTTTTTTCTAAGATGTTGCTACGAATCGCATCGAGTGTGCCACTGACATTGTATGACATCTTTACGAAGAGCGTGAGCAAGCGTTCGGATCCAAAAATGATGAGAAATAGTCCAGAAATCATGATCAACCATGCGGCAAATCCGCCATGCTCAAGTAATACGCCCAAGCCTTCAAATGAATTCATAGTGAAGCCTCCGTTCTTCGCTTAGAGATACAAAACAAATCCGCCATCAATCAGTGCCATGCCTCGATAGGACTTACGATCATTGATAATCGTCTGAACGTAACCCAAGCTCATGCTGACTCTGAGACCAAGAAAGCTATTCAAGAAGTAAGTTTTGCCTACGCCAAGCTGAAATTTATTGCCATCTCCGGCGTCGTAGCTGACTTTGGCAAATCCTAATTTTAAAAAAGTATCACTTCGAATGATCTTCTTTAAACCAATACTGTCTTTGCCGTAGGTAGGAGCCCAAAGAATATCAAAGCCGATCTGTGATTGAGGTCGTCCAGCAACAATTTCCGCACGTTTTCCATTAGAAAGTTCAAGTTCAGAGACGATTTGGACAATTGAACGAGGAGATATGAGAAATGCGGGTGCGTAATTCAGATAAACTTCGAAAAAATCACTGAAGGCATAACCTGGATTAATATTGAGCCCGTAGTTGGTATAAGGTCCATCAGAAAAATCAAAATTTCCAAAAGTAGAAAGCAGAAACTTACCCGATTTGCTCATCGCTCGACGTTGAATTACGCCCATGTCCCGAAATACAGCAGGGATGTTGTCCTTTCTATCGGTTAACAAATCTTTGTTGAGAGGCGTTTCGGACGAAAGTCCTGTCATTCCCGAAAAGAGTTGTACGAGAGCCAAGAGAGGAGCGTGGTAATACGATTTTTTATGCTTGAGGGACATCCGTGCCTCTCAGTTTTTATTTTAATTGTTAGACTATAGAGTAAGCTTAAAAAGGAGCCTGATCAAAAGAAAACTGTAGCTCCAAATGTCTGCACAGTCTCAGCAAGAGGCTCGATGTCATGCGACATAGCAAAATCAACAGAAAGCTTAGGGGCTAGCCAACCTGCACCCAAGCTATAGCCTTGACCTCGAATTCCAGATTGATGTGGAATTGCTGAGTTCTTAAATTTACCCACTCTCAAGAAAAAATCTTTAAGAACTCCGATCTCAGCACCTAATTCATATCCATAGACTTGTTGTCGGAGTGAAGGCGTCCAATGTGGATCAAAATAAAGAGTGAGAATATTTTCTAGATTGAGTTTTGAGCCCAGGATAAATTCGCGGTAAAGGTTATATTTTTTTCCAGCATCGGATTCAAAAAGGTTGTCGATAATTGCTGCAAATTGGAAACTTCGACTTGGAGCAAAAGTCATTGATAGCATCGAGCTGCGCACTGTCTCTGATTTCTGAGATTCAGGTGTGGTAGGGTAAAGAAATTTTCCACTTAGACCTAATCCAAACTGATCAAGTACGGATTTAGAGGCTCCTACGGTCAGGATATTCAGGTTGTTTTTTCGAGTATATCCTACGCCTGCCTGGAAAAGCGTTGAACGCCCATCTTGAATTGAAATATTCAGGTTACGTCCATTATTTGTGAATCTTAAATCGCTGATCGAAATCCCATAGGTTTCCTGAAAAGAAGTGTTCGAAGGATTGAGATATATAGAATCGTTGAGGGATGGGCCGGCATGTCCAGCTCCGCCTAATGCTAAGGTGCGAGGGGATTGAAAATCTGATGCGAATGCCGTGGTCATACAAAAAAAACCGAGGAGTAAAGTTTTAAAAAAACCGACTATTCCAGGTGAATGATAGTGGGGTTGAGCATTCGAATTTTCAGTAGAAGGTTCATTTAGATGCATGGTGTTAATAATCCCTTTACTTACGTTTTAAATCCCGCTAAGTGTTGCTCCCCTTATGTCGTTAGGCAAGGAAAAGCTTGAAGATTTTAGAAAACTTCTTACATCTCGTCGTGAAGTGTTGGCTTCTGAACTGAGGGAGTCGACTCAACAGTTGATCGCTGACGAAGTCTTTTATACGGACACAGTTGATCAGGCATCGGCTGATTCAGAAAAAGCCTTGATGATGAAGATGAAAGATCGAGACCGTCAGGTTCTTATACAGATTCATGAGGCTTTGCGTCGTATTGATCATGGTGTGTATGGTGAATGCGAGCGGTGCGATGAACTTATTTCAGAGGCAAGGCTCAGGGCTTTTCCATTTGCGACTCTTTGTATTGATTGCAAAGCTGAGATGGAGTCCCAAGGAATTAAAGACATCCGCTATTTAGGACGCGCATAACTCTTTTTCGAATATCTCCTGAATCTCGTAGGGCAAACTCCCGAGATCAATGTTAGAGATAGATTTATGAGAAAGATGGTCATGACCCCGCTTTTTGCAGCGGTAGCTCTTACAATTGGGTTCTTGGGATTGCTTCCTGATGCTAGAGCATATGTTCCTCCTGCTGGATTTATTTTAAAAAATGTAGCTGCTCAACATGGGAATGTCTCAGGTGCTCGGATTCGGAGCAGTCTTGTCCTTTTCAAATCTGAAAAAAGCGACGATTCAGAGACTACTGAGGCTCAATTTAAGGTGATTCACGTTTTTCATTCCGAGAGTAAGAAAATGCGAAGCACGCTTTTGGATGAAACAGGGCGAGAAGTTTACCGTTTTGAGCGAACGTTGTCTCCCAGTTCTCTTTCTTTGAATGTCCCAGCCCAAATGGTTGGTGCCATTCTTTTAGATTCTCATCCTCGTTTTTTAACTCAAGTCTTGCGCAAAGAAGGGATTGAGATTTCTGAAGGATCGGGTTCCACTTCTGAACAAGTTTTTCTCGCTCGTTGGAATAAGGCGATTGCTTGGGTTTTTGGAGAACGTGGAGACGATTCTGTGGCCCAGCTGTGGATTGAAAAGGATACTTTTCTACCCCTTCGATGGAGAGGCGAGACGGATATTCAATTTGAAAATTATCAGTCGCAAAAAGACTATTTTTATCCTCGTGTGATCAGAGGGTTTGTACGAGCCAACGGCAAAACTGCACTCGAAGATCGAAAGCCGGTCTTCAAGGAGAGTTTGATAGAACTGAAACTGAATCCTGCTGAGCTTTCTAAAGTGAGTAATTCAGGAGATCGTTCATTGTCAGAGACAGGATTGACCGATTTTGGAAATTCTTTGTCGCCTGGATTAAAAGCACGGATTCAACTTTATTTTGAAGCTAAGTAGTGTTCATGGAAACAGGGCGCGAGAGTACCCATATCATCTCAGTAGCGGTTCCACTACCGCTCGACGGACTATTTACTTATAAAATTTCGGAAACGTTGCGTTCTCGTGTGCAAGTGGGCGGATGGGTTCGTGTACCTTTTGGTCGAACGGTGACTCATGCATTTATTGTGGAGATGCCTAAGTCGATCGAAGAACTTCCTCCAGGTCTTTCTCCGGAGTCTTTAAAAGAAGTTCTTGAAGTTGGGGAATTAGGACCTGTGTTTACAGATGAAGTTTTTGCACTTTGTCGATTTGCACACGAATATTATCAAGTACCCTTCGGTGAGGTTTTGAACTGTGCAGCACCAGCAGCAGCTCTTGGATTGAAAAATATTCGTAGGCAGCCACGCAGCATTTCTAAAAAAACAAATGCGGTCGACGTCACTCTTCATGAATTAACCACGGATCAGAAAAATGCGTTGGCTTTTCTCGATGAGAAAAGAAAATCTCAGATGCCACTGAAAGTAGCACTCCTTCATGGCGTTACGGGAAGTGGAAAAACTGAGCTGTATATTGAATTGGCTCGTCGTACCTTAGCTGAAGGTAAAAGCGTTCTATTGTTGGTTCCTGAGATTGCATTGACTTCTCAGCTTTATCGAAGATTTGAGCAGGGTCTTGGAGTTCCGGTAGGCCTTTGGCATTCAGCGATGGCTGATGGAAAGCGTAGGGATGTGAGTGCAGCCATTCGTAGTGGTGAATTACGAGTGATTGTAGGAGCACGTTCTGCGATTTTTGCTCCTCTTCGTGAATTAGGTTTGATCGTGATTGATGAAGAGCATGATCCTAGTTACAAGCAGGAAGATCGAGTTCGTTATCATGCGAGGGATCTCGCTATACTCAGAGCAAAACTTTCTGGAGCTTTTGTTGTTTTAGGTTCAGCTACTCCGAGTCTTGAAACGCGAGAACGAGTCAGAGAGGGGCGTTATCAAGTTGCACATTTGGCTCAACGAATTGCTCCTGGAGGATTACCGCATATTGATGTGGTTGATCTATTTAATGAAGAAAAAATAGAGGGAACTCAAGCAGTTCTAGCAACTCGAACCGTGCAGGCGATTACCGATACAATTCGAGCAGGCGGTCAGGCGATGATTTTTTTAAATCGTCGTGGATTTGCTTCATTTCTTGTCTGCAAGGATTGTGGAGATGTGCCTGAGTGTCCAAATTGTTCGATCTCACTCACTGTTCATAAACGCAATGTACAATTACGGTGTCATGTTTGTGGTTATCAGGAAGTGATTCCTGATATTTGTCCTAAATGCCAGTGCCTTGATCTTTTGCCTGTGGGGGCTGGAACAGAAAGTCTTGAGGATGAATTGCCTCGACTGGTTCCCGGTATGACTACTCTCCGTCTCGATCGTGATCAAATCACGAGTGCTAGTCGGCTGGAGACGGTACTCGATGATTTTCGAGCAGGAAAAGCCAACGTTTTGCTTGGAACGCAGATGCTTGTCAAAGGGCATGATTTTCCAAACGTCACTCTCGTTGTCGTTATTTTAGCAGATGCGTTATTTCGATGGCCTGATTTTCGTTCGCCTGAAAGAGCTTATCAGGTTTTAAAACAAGTCGCCGGTAGAGCAGGGCGCGGTGATCGTCCTGGAAAAGTTCTTGTTCAGACCTATGATCCGGATCATTCCGTGATTCAAGTTCTGACGGGAAAGCTGGATGAAGAAACTTTTCTAGAAGGGGAGAGAGAGCTACGGCAAGCTTTGCATTATCCACCTTTTGGAAGGCTAGCACGCTTACGTTTTGAATGCCCTTCAAGAGAAGATGCTCGTGTTCGGTCTCAAAATGTGGCACATGCTTTAGCGGAAGCTTTTTATGGCCAAGAGTGGCCAGTGGTGATGGGGCCAAGTGAAGCATTTTTGGAGCGGGCCAAGGGGATTTATCGTTGGGATTTATTAATAAAAGCCCCTGATGTCGAAAGATTGCATCGTGCTGTTTTTTTAAGCAGAACGTATTGTGCTCGCCAAAAATGGCAAGTTTTAATTGACGTGGATCCTTACGGGATCGGGTAGGATTTCATAAGAGGACCCAAGAGCGGGTCCTCTTCAATAATTGAGATTAATGGAGAACGGTTCCAGTTCTGCCTGGTCTAAAAGTAAATTGTCCGTCCGACAGGTTCACCCAAAGGGAAAGCCAGATTACCATGGCTTTTCCTTTTACGTTTTTCATTGGGACAAAGCCCCAGAAGCGACTGTCGTTTGAGAAATCTCGGTTGTCACCCATCACAAAGAGGCTGTCTGCAGGGACAGTAATGGGATTGGACATTTCACCCATGTAATTATTTTTATCTAAGAGAATGGGGTGGTCGACTCCATCAAGGTGCTCGGTGTAGAGGTCTAGATTTCCAGAGCTATATTTTGGATCATCCAAACTCTTGAAGATCGTGTCAGATTGAGGACCGTTGACAAGATCACGAGCTACCATTTTGTTATTAATGTAGAGGACCTTATTTCGAATCTCAACTGTATCTCCAGGTACGCCGACTACTCGCTTGATAAAGTAAAAGCTTTCATCCTTAGGATACATAAAAACAATGATGTCTCCTCGCTTCGGAGGATCACGTTTAACAATATAAATAGGATGATCTGTAAAAAGGTCTGAGAACGGGATTTTTAGGCCATAGGCAAACTTATTGACGAAGATATGATCACCAATCAGCAAAGTTGGAATCATAGATCCTGATGGGATCTTAAATGCTTCCACGATACTGGATCGAATCATAAAAACGATCAGCAAAGCCGTGGCGAGCGAAGTGACGTTTTCGATCAGCCAACGGGTGCGTTGACTTTTTGTGGTTTCTGGAGTTTTCTCAGTAGTGCTTGCTTGAGTATTTTGTTCTGAGTTTTGCTGGGTTTCGATTTCGTCCATATGATCTTTCTTTTAGCCTGTGACTGGTTTGAATTCGATTGAAATCGTAAGGTAAAAAACATACTCTTTTTACCAGTCGAGTCGCAAGAGGTTTAGCTTCATGAAAACCCTAGACCGGTATTTGGCAGGAATGTTCGTGAAGAACCTCCTTCTGGCAGTACTGGCGCTTTCCACTCTTTTTCTTTTTCAAGCTCTCTTAGGTGAGATTTGGGAACATCGGTTTCCGATAGATCAGATTGTTATTTATGATTTGTTAGGCTTTCCCCAGATCATGGTTCAGATGGTTCCACCTTCAGTGTTGCTTGCCACCGTTTTTACTCTATCAGGAATGAATCGAGTACAGGAACTGATTGCCTGTTATTCGATTGGCTATGGTTTGAAAAGAATCATGTCTCTTTTCTTGATGATCGTATTGACCATTTCCTGCCTGCTCTTGATGGTTCAAGATCGAGTTCTTCCTCGGAGCTTTAAAAAACAACAGATTTACTATTGGCGAGTGATGAAGAAAAAGCCTGACTTTTTCCTCGATCCAAAACAGGATAAAATTTGGTATCGATCCAAGAATCTGATTTTTAATCTCCAATCCTTCGATCGAAGTTCTAATACCATTCAGGGCATGTCTATTTATACTTTTGATGGTTCATTTAATCTCGTTCAGGTTGTCGAAGCAGAAAAGGCTGAATTTACTCAATCTGGATGGAAATTAAAAAAAGGCACTGTCACTGTTTTTAATTCAGGTAACTCATTTCCATTAGTGAAGGGATTTGATGAAAAAGCTCTTCTGATCAGTGAGACTCCAAAAGATTTTCAAGAAATCGAAAAAGAAGTCGATGTTTTAAGGCTGAAGGAACTTTATCGTTACATCTCAAAACGAAGGAGTGCGGGGGTTGACACAAAAGCTTCCGAGGTTAAATTTCACTCAAAGATCAGCTTGAGTTTTATTCCTATAGTTCTTTGCCTTCTCGGCGTGCCCTTTTCAACTCGTGGAAGAAGAGAAGGGGGGGCGGCAAAAGATCTCGGACTTTGCCTGTTGCTTACCTTTTTCTATTGGCTTTTCTATTCAGTCGGATTATCTCTGGGAACAAATGGTGCATTACCGCCGTGGCTCGCCGCATGGCTTCCTAGCGCGATCTTCGCAGCTTTGGCGGTAATGCTCATTGCTCGTCGCCCTTAAAAAAAATGGCTAAACTTAAAATTTATACATTCCCAGATATTGTTTTAACCAAGATTGCCACGCCGATTGAGCGTGTCGAAAAGTCTTTGCATAAGTTGGCTGATGACATGCTGGAGACCATGTATGACGCTCCAGGCGTCGGCCTTGCTGCAAACCAGGTCGGAATTCTTCAGAGAATTTTAGTTTTAGATACTGAGTACGAATACGAAGAGTTTCCTCAAGACGAGGATGGAAATCCGATTCCACCCCCAGCTCCATCTAAGGACGTGCCAGCCGGTTCAGAGGTAACTGCTACGGGGATTATCACTCTTAAGAAACCTAAAATTGTGATCAATCCAGAGATTATTTATCGTGAAGGCACAATTCTTTTTAATGAGGGGTGTCTTTCAGTCCCTGAATATCAGGCAGAAGTCAAACGCACCGAAAAGCTAAAGCTCCAATATCAAGATATTGATGGTCTTACGAAAGTTTTAGATGCAGATGGATTGCTCGCAGTAGCGATTCAGCACGAGATGGATCATTTGGATGGGAAGCTTTTTATTGATCGATTGAGTCCTTTAAAAAAAGAGATGGCTCGAAAAAAACTCCGTCGCGAACGCGCAGAGCGCGAAGAAAATAAAAAATAATAAAAACATATTCTTCAAAGGAGATTCCATGATGCTCCGTGTGGTTTTTATGGGTACCCCAGATTTTGCGGTGCCCGCACTTGAGGCAATCCACGCTCATTCGGATCGCTTTCAGATTGTAGGTGTTTATTCACAGGCTGACAAACAGGTTGGAAGAGGCCTTGAGTTTCGACCCACTCCGGTTAAGGCAAAGGCAATTCAATTGGGATTGCCTGTTTTTCAGCCAGAAAAACTTTCGACACCAGAGGAATTCGACCGGATAAAATCACTTCAACCTGATGTTATCGTTGTAGTGGCTTATGGGAAAATTCTTCGAAAGAATCTCCTCGAACTTCCTCGCTTGGGTTGTATCAATATTCATTCTTCTCTTTTGCCTCGTTGGCGTGGAGCCGCTCCGATTCAATGGGCCATTTTAGAAGGCGACCTACAGACCGGTGTCACAACGATGAAGCTGCTTGAGGAACTTGACGCTGGAGATATTCTTTTACAAAAAACGACTCCAATTGATTCTCAAGAAATAGCCGGTTCTTTGCATGATCGTCTTGCGCAGATGGGGGCAGAGCTGATTGTTCCTACTTTAGAAGGATTGGCTTTGGGTCAGCTTCAAGGGACGCCTCAAGATTCAGATCAGGTCACCTTTGCATCTAAATTGACTAAAGAGATGGAGTGGATTGATCCCTCTGAAGAAGCGATGGTTTTAGATCGTAGAGTTCGTGCTCTGAATCCTTGGCCAGGAACGAGTCTTTGGATAGGAGAAGGGACAGAAGACTCAGGAAAAGGTCAGAGATTAAAAGTGAAGAAGGTCCGTTTGCATCCAGCCATCATGGGTAAGCCAGGACATATTTTCGAAAAAGCCGGGATGCTTTTACTTGGTACGGCAAAAGGTTCACTTGAGCTTCTTTTGGTTCAGTGGGAAGGGAAGAAAGAAGTAGATTCAGCAGGATTTTTAAATGGACTCAAAGGTAGGGGGCAGTCACTGCCTCTTCTTGTGAGTGTTCCTAAAATCGAGAGAGGGGGCTCTTGAATGAGTGATTTTGAAAAGGCATTAATCGCTCCGTCGATTTTGTCAGCTGATTTTTCTCAGCTTGGCGAAGAAGTTAAGTCCATTGAACAAGCGGGTGCGGATTGGATTCATGTTGATGTGATGGATGGCGTTTTTGTTCCTAATCTGACAATAGGTCCTTTAGTCGTCAAAGCACTTCAGCCTAAAACTCAGCTCCCACTCGATTGTCATTTGATGGTTACGAACCCTGAAAGTTGGGTGCAGCCTTTTGTTCAGGCAGGAGCTTCGATTATTACGGTTCATGCTGAGGCGACAGTTCATCTTCATCGATTGATTGATCAAATCCATGATGCTGGATGTAAGGCAGGGGTCTCGATCAATCCAGCAACCCCACTCTCTGCAATAGAAGAAATCTTGGATGACGTTGATTTAGTTCTAGTAATGAGTGTTAATCCTGGATTTGGTGGTCAAAAGTTTATTCCAAACGCCGTTTCTAAAGTCGAACGTCTGGTCCAATTACGCAAATCGCATCCATCAAGGCGATTTCTAATTGAAATTGATGGAGGAGTGAATGCAGAAAACATCGGCATGCTCAGAAAAGCAGGCGTCGATGTTTTTGTTGCAGGATCGGCTGTTTTTTCTTCGCCGGATCGAAAAGCATCGATGGCAGAACTTCGGCAAGGAATTAAAAAATGGAAACATTAAAATTAGGCAAAAAACCTCTTACTTTAGAAAATGTTTATGAAGTTGCTGTAGAAGAAAGGCGTGTTGAACTCTCTTTAGTTGGACGCCGAAAAATCGAAAAATCGTGGAAATTTCTTCAGTCGATGGTCAAGTCTGGTGAAGTTTTCTACGGGATTAATACTGGTTTTGGCCTTCTATCGAGTGTGCAGATTAAGGACACAGATATTGAGACTCTTCAGTACCATTTATTGAGATCTCATGCTTGTGGAGTTGGGCCGTATTTAGATGATCGATTTGTTCGAGCGATGCTTTTGCTTCGCGCTTCCAATCTTGCCTTAGGTTACTCGGGAGTGAGTGTACAAACTGTTGAACAGATTCTCGCTTTATTGAATCGAGGAGTTTGTCCTTTAGTTCCTGAGCAAGGTTCTGTTGGGGCTAGCGGCGATTTAGCTCCTTTGGCGCACTTGGCATTGGTTCTCATTGGAGAAGGTAAGGCGCGTATTAAAGGTAAAGAAATGAGCGGAGCCCGTGCGCTGAAAGCCGCGGGACTTCACCCTATTCGCCTTGGACCAAAAGAAGGACTTGCGCTGATCAATGGAACTCAGTTTATGACAGCGATGGGTTCCTTGACTCTTCTTGATGCTGAATATCTTTGTGATGCAGCGGATCTTGCAGGAGCGATGACAGTAGAGTCTCTTCGAGGAACCGAAACAGCGTTCAATGAAGAAATTCATCAAGTGCGTCCGCATCCAGGGCAGATTCATGTCGCAAAACGGATGCGAAATATTTTGCTCAGTGGTGGCGGAAAGAGTGAGATTGGTCTGAGTCATGAAGATTGCAATAAAGTTCAAGACCCCTACAGTCTGCGTTGCATTCCACAAGTTCATGGAGCATCCCGCGACTCCCTCAAATTTGTGAGAGAAGTTCTCGAACGTGAGATCAATTCTGTTACCGATAATCCTTTGGTTTTTCCTGAGTCAAAAAAAGTCCTCAGCGGTGGGAATTTTCATGGACAAATTGTATCAATTGCGATGGATCTTCTGTCGATCGCGATGGCAGAAATTGGGAGTATTTCTGAGCAGCGAATCGAAAAATTGGTCAACCCCGCAATTTCTGGCTTACCACCATTCTTAACTGAGCAGGGTGGGTTGAACAGTGGGTTTATGATCGTTCAAGTCGCAGCTGCCAGTATCGTTTCGGAAAATAAAACTCTGTGTCATCCTGCAAGTGTAGATTCTATTCCTACCTCTGCAGATAAAGAGGACCATGTCAGCATGGGTGCTTGGAGCGCACGAAAAGCAGCGATGGTGACTGCAAATACGCGGCGTGTGTTGGCAATGGAGTTTTTGTCTGCGGCACAAGGGATTGATCTTTTACGTCCGTTAAGAAGTTCACAGCAGATTGAAAAAGTTCATCATCAAATTCGAAAACATATTCATAAGCTCGAACAAGATCGAGTCTTTCACGACGATATTGTTTGGATCGAAGAACAATTGCGAGGACGTCGATTAGCTGTCGAGTAAGTAGACAGTATTTCGAATCATGTTCATTTGTTTATGAATAAACCTAGGTTAGCTATTGGTATTTTTTGATTATTTATCAAAAAATACTAACTCTTAACTGAAGATTTCTTAGTTGTTGATGTGGGCATTTACATTGCACTTTTAAGCGCCTCAAACCAGAGGCGTGATATGTTGATTTTTCGTCGAAAGCCAAATCGATTTGAAATTGGCTTTGCCAGTTTTTTATTGAGCATTAGTACTATAGGTGCAGACATAGGGTCATTGAATAGGAGTAAGAGCGATCCTGCTACTGAAATTTACAAAAAAAAGCACTTCAATCAGTTGAAAATGAATCAAATTCAAGCACGTGCGCTGCTTTTGAGTGCAGGCAATCAAGAAGGCGCGGATCTTTGTTCTACCTTAAAAAATTTAGAAAAATCGACAGAATCAATAGAAAAAATATTAGAGATTTATGCGTCTTCTGTTCTTGCGCGCAAGTATGAGTTGTCTTCTCAATTGAGTCATGCGTCCCATTCTCTACATGATCTCAATAATCAACTCAGTGATCTATGTGAGAATAAAAACGATGCTGGCGATCGAGAGCAATTTAGAATTGATTACCTTGCATTAAGAAAATGCTTTTCACAAAGTCTCCAAGAGGCGGAGCATCTGACATTTATCTTTTCTGAGTATCTCTTTTGACTCAGGATTAAGGCATTTTTTTGTCGCAATGAGTGTGCACAGGGTTTGCATTTCAGGGGCGGGGACCACGGAGTTGCCGTCTGGAATTCTTGGCTCGAATTCACCAATTTGGATAAGGAGAATCAAAATGAGAAGGATTTCTTTTTTCTTGGGGCTTTTGACTTTAGCTGCAAATACTTCATTTGCTGATGTGCATTCAGACTGGTTTCAGGAAGTTTACGATTTTCACCTAAGTTGCACCTTCGCTAATAGTGTGAGTTGCACGGCTACAGCTGATCTTTTTGGACCTTTAGTGGGTGGTGCTCCAGCGCTTTCAACGGAAGTTCTTAAAAATATTCTATTGATCGCATGTAATGGGACTACCGTTTATTCGGATGGTGCTATTGTGAGACCTGCACAAATCCCAAACACCGTGACTTATATTGTTTATAGTTCAGATGGAAATTACCGTATCAATTTGACAGATGCACCATTCAGCGGCACTCCATCGCCTAAAACAGTAGATGCGACACTCCAGTTTCCTGGAACAACTGTTCCTGGTTCTTGCACCATTACAACAACACCAGTTATTACCAATCCTTAATGGTGATTTGAAACATTACTGGATGAGTTTTGACAACGTACATGGGGGGAGTGGTTTTTCGACTCCCCCTCTTGCATGTAGGCTTAGTTTTGCAGGAGTTTTAAGAGTTCTGCTTCGTCAATGATCGTGACACCAAGCTCTCGTGCTCTGTCGAGTTTGCTTCCTGCTTCGGTGCCACCGACAACAAAGTGAGTTTTCTTTGAAACGCTCGAAGCTACTTTAGCACCCGTCTCTTCGATCATTCGTGTTGCATCACTTCGAGAAAGATTGGGTAAGGTTCCTGTCAGGACAAATATTTTTCCTGCTAGAGAACTTGAACCGTTTTGCCGTTGTGTGGGTGCTTGGATATCGAGGTGTTTCAAAAGTTCATGGAGTTCATGGAGATGCTGAGGGTCTTTAAAATAGTGATGAACGCTTTTAGCGACTTCCGGACCTATTTCATGGACTTCTTGAAGTTGTTCTTCGGAAGCATGAATCAGTGGGTCTAGATCTCTAAAATAATGAGCTAAAATTTTTGCAGTACGTTCGCCAACGTGTCGAATTCCTAAACCAAAAATGAGTCGATATAGGTCAGATTGTCGAGCTAACTTAATGGCGTGGATGAGATTAGAACTCGATTTTTCTTTAAAACCCTGAAGCTGCATGAGCTGCTCTTGTGTGAGTTTAAAAAGATCTGCATAACTTTTGACAAGTCCTTCATCGACAAGTTGTTCGATGATTTTTTCTCCTAAACCATCAATATTAAGAGCATCGATCATTGCTAAATGTCGAATGCGTTCCTTGAGTTGTCCAATGCAGTTACGGCTGACACAACGAATAACAGCTTCACCATCTTTGCGTTCTACACGAGATTCACATACAGGGCAGTGGTCAGGAAGGTGGAATTTTTTTTCATTGCCTGTGCGGACAGAGTCAATGACTTTGACTACTTCGGGGATGACATCGCCGGCACGTTGGATCAAAACTCGATCGTGAATTCGAATGTCTTTGCGATCAATCTCATCTTGATTATGAAGCGTAGCACGACGAACAATGGCACCGCCGAGCCTTACCGGTGTTACTATTGCAACCGGTGTTAATGCTCCTGTGCGTCCGACTTGCACAATGATATCTTCGATCGTGGTTGTTTCTTGTCGAGGAGGGTATTTGAAAGCAACCATCCCCCTTGGACTTCGTGAGATAAAGCCTGCGCGATCCACTTCTGAGAGTCGATTGAGTTTAACGACAATTCCGTCAATTTCATAAGGAAGAGAATCTCGTTTTTCTTCGATTTCCTGATAAAATTTTAAGACCGCTTCGACTCCATGACAAATTCTTCGATAAGAACCAACCTGAAAACCCCATTTCCTTAAAACATCTTGGTATTCAGCAATTGTGTCAAAACGAATTCCTTCGACATGTCCCATTCCATAACAAAAAACTGTTAGTGGACGGGAGCCTGTAATCTTTGGATCAAGTTGCCGTAAAGAGCCTGCAGCAGCATTTCTGGGGTTTGCAAAAAGTTTAAGCCCTTTTTTTGCCTGTTCTTCATTTAATTTTTCAAAATCACGAATCGGAAGAACAGCCTCTCCTCTGACTTCGATGAGTTGAGGAGGGTTTTTGCAATTGAGTCGAAGAGGGACGCTGCGAATGGTTCGGATATTTTGAGTGATGTCTTCGCCTGTTTCTCCATCTCCACGAGTTGCAGCACTCACCAAAGTCCCGCTTTCATAAGTCAGGTTGACTGAAAGACCGTCAAACTTGAGTTCCGTATAATAATCCAGCTTGTGAGTCGCATCTGAGGCGCCGATTTCGAGTACGCGCTTCAGTCGTGAGTCGAACTCTAAAAATTCCTCTTGGCTAAGGGCGTTAGCCAGAGAAAGCAAGGGTACGCGATGCTTCAATTTTTTGAATTCATCTAGTGGCTTTCCTCCTACTCGCAATGAGGGCGAGTCAGGAAGGCGAAGATCTGGATGTTTGTTCTCTAAATTTTGAAGTTCGCGAAAAAGAGCATCATATTCTGCATCCGATATTTCAGGATTATCGAGTACATAGTAGCAATAATCGTGATGTTGAATTTTAGAAACAAGTTCTTGGATACGATGGGCAACTTTAGAATGAGCAGTCATGATTGAGTTCAAAGTAGTACACGAGAGCTTGCCTCTTGCAAAGAGGGAAGGGTTTCCTCGTAAATCGCCACTAACATTTTTAATTCAGTGATTTCTTCCTGTGCCTTTTTTAACTCAATGCTCATTTCTTCAATGAGTTGCTTGGTGTCCGGTGCATTCGCCATATTGTAGAAAGCGGCCTCGTTTTTGAGAGGCTTGCCATCATGATCTAAAAGAAGATAGCGTCTCACTCCTGTCCGGTTCGGAGCGGAGCGTAAAAATAGGTAAAGCCTGATTTCTCGATATGGTATGAGAGTTTTGGACAAAAAATTCATTCCTATCAGGAGACCAGGCTTTGGGCTTTTCTAC
>Ga0172367_10000918_pt1 | contig 44445 bp, 41 predicted proteins | sample Lak10m_FD_114542 | JGI IMG/M metagenome (GOLD analysis project Ga0172367, IMG submission 114542) | Freshwater microbial communities from Kabuno Bay, South-Kivu, Congo - kab_022012_10m | ecosystem: Environmental > Aquatic > Freshwater > Lake | place: Democratic Republic of the Congo: South-Kivu...
AGAAGCCCGGCGGTTTGCCAGGCTTCTTGAAGAGAGGGATGGATTGTGGAAAATAGGAACAGTGCGGATTATATGGAGTTTGAGAAAACTGTCAAAGTACGTAGGCGGCAGATATTCCCCTTGCATATCATTATGCGACCTGTAAAAACGCCCCTATTCCCTACGGGTGAACTTGTGTGTGGGGAGCGGGAAATGCAACCACAGGATGCCATCGGACACATCGAATATCCCCATTCCGGGGATTATTCAGAGGCGACACGTTCCTCATACCCCCTGACAGCCTTTCGTATCATCGTGCAAAAAACGAAAAGGATACGAAATGAACACCAAACAAGAATGGAAAAAACGCTTTACATGGATCGTGCTTCTGGTTTTGACGCCGGCAGTTTTATTTGCTGGACTTAACTTTCAGCAGTTGGTTTCCGCCTGGACGGTTTCAAATGAGACCCGGCAACTGGAACGACGAGCCGCCTTTGGGCCGGAGGGTGTGGAAAATCCTGCGCCGCTCATGGAGGATTTCGAAGCTGGACTTTCCACGGCATTTTGGGATTTCACGATCATCAACGGCGCCGGTCAGGTATCGAACGAAACCGCCTGGCATGCAGTGGAAATGGAGATCGATCATCAACTCACGCTCCGGCATGTTCAGGACTCGGAGTTCGAGGCGGAAAGCGCGGATTGGCACGAACCCTCCAGCGAGCAATACAACAATGTCACATTGATCGGCGGCAGTGGCTTCCAGCCCACCGCTACAAGCGAAGTGGTTGTGGAATTCAAAAGCCGGGTGGATGAGAATTTTTATGGAACGGCGGGAGTTGTCCTGCAGCCACAAGGCACGCTACAGGCAGATGGTCTCTTTGCCAAGCCCTTCGATATGTTCGGATTTTCAGTGATCGGTAATGAGTCATCCTTCAATGGCGCCAACGGTTCGGTTTGTTATCTGGCGCTCAATTGGGCGCCCGTTCAGGTCGAAGCCATGAACGTGGACCCGGAACTGTGGCGCACCTATCAAATTCGCCTGCATCAAGTCAGCAGGATCAAATGGACGGGAACCGTGTCGGTGGATGGATCGGAACTGTGTCGGATGACGATGCCGGCATTTGGACCGCTGGAGATCCAGGTCTGGAGCGATAATTATCTGGTGAGCACCCAGCCGCAGCGATGGTGGCAGATTGCACCGGTTCTTGAGTTGGGTTTCCAGGATGGCGGGAACAAGGAGTTTCATCTGGATGACATTCGTATCTTTGAGGAGGTTCAGGAATAAACAGGCACTGATCAATACGCCCGGTCGTGAACCGGGCGTTTTTTGTGGGAACGGTAAGCGACACATGCAACCCACCTTGTCCTCCTGAACAGTATAGTCACGCCCATGAGTGAGTCGTATCAGTCCAAACAGGAACGCCGGCAACGGTTGTTGGTGTCAATGCCCGAGGGACTTCGTCCGCACATTTCCGTGCGCAACATCGAAGCCGTGGCAGCGCTTTCCCCACAGGCACAGACTCGTTTGCTGGAAGCCGTTCAAGCCGGGCTCAAGCGATTGCCGCGTGCCATTGAACAATTACGCGCCGACCCGCAGACTTCCATTGCAGAGCTGCTCGACCCTCCTGCACAACCTGAAACAGAATTGCCTGCACAGAACCACTCTGCATCCATTGGGCAGGATGTAGCGGATCTGATCCAGGAGTGCTTTCCGGATATGCCGCGTGTGTCGGCGGAGGCGCTGGCGGATGCGGACGTGATGCAGGTCGTGCGCTCCGTTGCAGAGACCCATCAGCAGGTCTTCAAGTCCAATAACATCAAAACGGATTTCATCATGCTGACTTTGTATGGACTGATGTGCAAAACAATCGAACGACTCGAAGAGATCATCGAAGAAACGCCCGCCCTGCGGCAGGCATTTGAAAAAACCAACGAATGGAGAAAAGAAGAAACATGTTGAAACGAATTGCCTCGACTGGCGTGAACCTGGTGGTGCTGGGTGTGTCGGTTGGAATCTTTCTGGTGGCGTTCATCGCCTTGAATGCTTTGGGGGCGGCGCAGAAGCCGCCCACCATTTCTGTATTGTCTGCCACACGTGACTTGAACATCGGCGATGTCATCACCGCAAATGACCTGGCGGTTAAGACCGTCTTTCAGGATGACAATGCCAACCTGTATATCCCCGGTGAGGAAGTGACTGGTGTAGTCGGCGGCATTGTCGCCCAGCCGATTGGAAGCGGACAGCCGGTCTTTCGCAACGCCATCGTAGCGCCAGCAGCAGAAGGCACGCGCCTGTCGGCTGTGCTGGCTCAATTCCCTGGACACAGTTTGTTTCCCCTGCCATTGGATGCGATGAATTTGGTATCGCCTGATGCGGAGGCATTCCTGCCTGGGGACCTGATTGGCGTGACGGTCGTGATCAGCACCCGACCTCAACAGATGAGCACGCCCACCCCGATGCCGGAACTCGTCATCGATCCCGGATATGTGGAACCAACCGCTCAACCTTCGCCGCTTGAATTGGAACAGGCGGATGCCATCAATCGTTCCTTCCCGCCGCTTGCCAAGGATCTGTTCCCGATGGGCGTGCGCGTGATCGCGGTCCAGGGACTGCCACAACCAACAGAGTCCTCTGAAGACAGTGGTTCCTTCAACCTGGACACCCAGCCGAAGATGTTGATCCTTCTCGTTCCCAATCAAAGCCGCGAAGTGTTATCGCTTGCCTTGCAGCAGAGCGATCGTTTGGTGGTTTCCCTGATGGCACGCGGCGATGAGACGCCATCTGCCGGCTTTACCTATTGGGATTTCGAAGACTTGTTCAAGCAGGATCGCGAGGAAGCCCTGGGAGGAGGACAGTAATGCAAGTTCTTTTACTTGGTGCAGGGACCGTGACCTCCCGCTTGAATATGCAATTGGCGGAACAGGGTCATTCGGTCATCGCCCAGATTGCGGCCTTCACCCCGCAACACATTGATCTGTTCGATTTCCGCGCTTTGATTGTGGTCTCGCCTGAATCATCGGTATCTCCGGAGAGTCTGGTCAAGGCAGCGGAGCGCGGCAAATTGATCTTCGTAGTCGCCGGTGTCGGCGATGGTATGGCATCCTGGGCAAATGGTGTCGGTGTACCATCGATTGCCTATCCTCCCTCGGATGTGGATATCAACAAGTTGTATGAAGAGATGCGCCGTGCCGACGCTGGCAACCTTGCGGCAGATGATCAGTATCGCCGAGCAGTGCTGGGCAGTGATATGTCAGCGCGGATTCAATCCGGCATGGTAGTGAGGAAGATCGCGATCACATCACCGAAAGGTGGAACGGGGAAAACAACTGTGGCAGTTAATTTGGCGGTAGCGCTTGCCTTGTCAGGTATCACGACCTACCTTGTGGATGCCGATGGCAATGCCGGCGCTTTGCAATATCACATGCGCATGGAACGTGTGAACACCACCATGATCGGTCTCCTGCGCCGTGAAATCGCCAAAGCTAACAAAGGCGTGATGGGTGATGTGGCTTCGGGAGCAGCGTATCTCAATGCCTTCACTCCGTTGGAAAATTTACCGACCTTGCGAGTCCTGCCAGGTCTCATTACGGATGACCTTGGTGATGAAGTCCTGCAACAGGAAGCCAAAGTCGCTGAGGTCATTCAAGGGTTGTATGAAGCCGGTGTCGCCGCAGGCGGCGTGGTCATCATGGATGTCGGCATCAACCCCGCGCATGTCGTGCATCGCGCGGCATTGAAAGCCGCCGAAGGCATTGCCATTGTGATCAAGCCGGAGATTCCTGATCTCGCGGAAACACGTCGCTGGATCGCACGCATGATCAATTCATTGGCAAATGTAGTCGGCAAGGGCAGCGCTCTTGAATTCGTCGGCAGTCGCGTCAAGCTTTGCTACAACCAAGTGGTGGGCGATGGTTTCAAGGCGGCGCACAAGATGTTGCAACAAGCCTTGAGTGAGGACAAGATCGAACTCGCCTTGATCCCCAATGGCATCATTCCGATTGTAGACCCGCGTCTGGCAGCACAAGCTGTGAACTCGGATCGACGGGAGGATATCTTGATCTGGCGTTATAAAAAAGAAAAACTAGAAGAACTCGGACCGTTCTCCGACTCGTTATTAGGTTTCGCATCGCACTTTGTACCAGCTGTGCGTGAAGGCGCTTCACGGATTGGATTGCTTCCCAGCCCGACGAAAAAACGTGGCTGGTTCGGGAAGGGTTAGGTCATGTTCGATATTGCTGGCAAAACCTTGAAACCCGTTTCTGAAGCGCGTTCCTTGGATGAGATGGAACGCTGGTGGAATATTCTTGCTGAGGAAGGACGTGCAAAGAAGGCGATTGAGTCTCTCCAAAAAAGCATGACATCCACGGAGATCGAAGCTCTGGCTCGTCAAGTCTTTGAAGAAATAAGTGTTCGCGCAGTAGATGCAGGCGTCTCCTTGCCCAAAGAATACATCCTGCGTTTGATCGGTGAACTCTCCGGGATGGGTCCGTTATTGGAACTCATCGCCCGTTCGGATATCGAAGACATCGCTATCAACTTGGGACACATCTATGTGTACACCACAAGCAATGGCTGGGACCATGCAGGACCTGCGCCGGATGGGATTGGCGATGCCCTCAGAGTCATGATCGACCGCGCCGGACAGCGCGCGCCGACACCGGATTACCCGATTGCGGATGCGATGTTGCAGGTTATGGTTCCGTTGGTGGATGGAACAGTTCGGAGAAAAGGTGTGCGTATCAATTACGTCATGCCGCCCGCATCGCCCTATGGAGATACGATCACTTTGCGTGTCTCCAACTACCGCACAGCATCCGACTTGACTCAGGGCAGTCTGGCTTTACTGTGTCAAAACAGACTGCCCCCTGTGCCCCGCCCAAAGTTCGATCCGAAGGATTTCCCACGCGGGAATGGAATTCTGACTCCCGAAGCCGCCAACTATTTATTGAGTGTCATGGTACATGGGGGCACGTTGGTTATTGCCGGAACGACCGGGTCAGGCAAAACCTTTGTAGGGCAGCGCATCCTGCAGGAGATGTTGGACTATTACCCCCGTGGTGCGATCCGCTTGTTTATCGTGGAAGACAGTAATGAAATTATCCTCAATGGTTGGAATGGAGATGGCAAAACCGATACGGGCAACATCATCTACACCGTGACCCGCCCTGAAATTCGTGGCGGTCCGCCGCCGGTCACGATGTATGACCTGATCCGTTCGGCATTGCGTTCGCGTCCGCATGGGGTCGTGATCGGCGAGGCACGTGGCGCGGAAGCGTGGGAGTTGATTCGCGCCGCAGCGACTGGACATGGACACTCTGCATTTACCATCCATGCCACCAGCGCCGAGCATGTCTGGCCGCGCTTTCTGCAGGTGGTACAGGCGCATCCGGATGCGGCGCGCATGTCCGAGATCCAGATCGCACAGTCCTTTGCGGAGGCGGTGACTGCAGCGGTATATATCGAGCGCAATCCCCAACACGGGCAGATCGTACGTGAGATCGTGGAAGTTTCCACTATCGTGGAACGGACTGCGGCACGTCCTTCCTTTTCCCCATTGTTCAAGTATGAAGCCGGCAAGGGACTCGTTCCCACTGGCAATCGACCGATGCGTCCGGGCTTTCGTGCCAATGACTTGAACATCCCTGAGTCCATTTTCAAGGCAGGGTTGTAATGGCAGAGCAGACCATTGGTTCGACGAGAACCTTTGTACTGGCAAAGGGCTTTACACAGGTCGGCAATCACTCGGCGTTGATGGGTGAAGATGATACCAAACGATTATTTGCTGAAGTGTATGCCGACCCGGATCGCTCCGATGTGCGACCGCAGGAGGCATATAAGGCGATCTTGTCTTCCATGCAACCGGGTTGGACACTGCGCCTATTGCAATTGTTCTGGCCTGATCCAGAACCGAGGTTGGAGTTCCAGAAACAGGCAAGCCAATGGAAGCGACCTGAGGTAGAAGGTTTGGATATATTGCATCAGGGGCTGATCCTGGCAGTGCAGGAGTATCCACTCCCTTTTGTGCGACGGACAGTATTGGAATTTGTACTGCCAGGCAATGAAGGGAAAGCCCTGAGCGGAGGCGAATGGGTCGCCTGGTGGGAAGGACTCGTGGGATTATGTGCCAGCTTTGGGTTGCGGATTCGGTATCTGGATCAAAATGCAATTGAGGGCTTGACCCGCTGGGCACTCAATCCAAATTTGGAATATCAATCGGCAGTCTGAGATTATCGAACGACTATCACTTTTTCCGCCCGTAAATACGGTTCCCCTCGTTCCCTGTCCATCTCCATCACCCCTGTGATCAACATGGGAGGGTCTGATTCATGGAAGGATTTAGCAACCCGATATACATTTAGGAAGAGAATGACATCCAATGTTCCCTGCAGGTCTTCGGTGGTCAGGAAGATCATCATGTCGCCTTTGGCAGCGCGGCTGTGTAGGGAAGGTTTCACCAAAGGTAGACGTAAATAAAAACTGAGTTTTTTCCATTTACGGCGAAATATTTTTATTTTCTTTTGGAGACATTCTTCGATACATATCTTTATAAATTTTGGCAATCTGTTCCGCTGTTTTTTTCCACGAATAAGTGGATTCAACAAATCTTCTGGATCGCTCGCCTAACTCTGAGCGTATCTCGGGTTTATCAATTAATTCAACAATCTTACTAATAAGTTCTTTCCAGTTTAGTCCTTCAACAAGAATAGCATTTCCATGAGTAATTTCTCGTATGGCGCCTTGATCAAAAGCCACGACTGGCAAGCTGTAACTCATAGCATCAACGATCGCTAACCCAAAAGCCTCGTACAAACTTGGCAGAACAAAAATATCACTCTCTTCATAGAGCCTCTCCAATTCAGCGTCATTTACATCATTGAAAATTTCCACAAATTTCAAACCTCGAGACGCAACCAACTTGCGTAAATTTTCCAAGTCACCGGAATCACGCCCAACCAAAACAAGCTTAATCCTGTCAATTACAACTTCGCCATAAATAAGCAAATTAACCAAAAAATCATACTGGCCTTTAGCCTTATCTAACCTGCCGACGATAATCAAGGTTACTCTATCACTATTTGACGATATTCTTTTTGCTTCTGTTCGAATTGATGATCCTAATGGAATAACCGATATCTTTTCGATGTTGATGCCAAAGGTTTCTGAAACACTTCTGGCGGTTACAAGAGAAGGCACATGTATTTTGTCGACTTTACGCAGAAAATATCTATTGAACAAAATCATCGGCATATGTTTTTTCTTAATAGGTTTTTGGTGGTATGATGAAAAAAAAACATGCTTCGCCTTATCACGCAAATGTCTAAATATTAATAAGTTTGGAAAAAACCATTCTGTCTTGCAGTAATGAACAATATCTGGGTTAATGTTATTTAACGTATAATAAAGAGAAGGAGAGTAGTATCCAGCATTATATGAGTGATAAATACTAGGAATATCTTTTGGATAAAAATTGAGCCTATATATATTCGCCCCATTGTAAATATCTTTAGGATTTAAGTTATCATAGCATCCAACAGGATATTTTGAATACGTAGTCAAAACAGAAACTTCACTCACAAGATTGTAATTCAGCAGATTCGAAGAGATTTGATCAATCGCTTTCTCAACACCACCTAAATACGGGAAATAATATGGGTTCACAAACAATACTTTCAGCACTAGGAAATCCTTCCACCAAATCCTAAAGAATCACACTTCCGAAACAATTAACACCTTCTCTCTTATGTTGAAACCACTAACCTTAATATGGTAATCAAAGAATCATGCCAGCAAATAATATTGTTTTGATAGAAAATGAATATAAAAACCCCAAGATATTGGGGATGGGTTTGTTTTTCCTAAAATATGTATTCACCTGTCATCACATTTTCTTCACTGGCATCTCATCCGGCATTCCATTAAGCGAAGGGTATATCGTCAGGCTCCCTTTAGTTGATAACGCAGAAAAACTAACAGCAAAAATAATTTACTCGTCATCTGAAGAAGATTTGGTTATTTTAGAGGTAAATGAAGAATCTGTAAATGATCATCTAATCTCTACACAAAACGTTGATTTGTGGGGTCATAAATTTAGAGCATTCGGCTTTCCTAACGGCTATGACAGCGGCGTATGGTCTTCTGGCGAAATACTGGGGGCACAGTCTATGGGGTGGCTCCAATTAGAAACAACAAAGGTAACTGGGCATCAGATAGCAAAGGGTTTTAGCGGATCCCCTGTTTGGGATGAAACGATAGAGGCATTTGTAGGGGTTATTGTAGCAGCTGACAACAATAAGGATACAAGAGTTGGCTACATGATACCTTGCCAGAAGTATTTTAATATACTATCTAAATTAAATAAACCATCCATTACCAAGGAAAATAACTTTTTTGGCCGCCAAGTAGAAACACATTTACTAGACACTCTAATAAAAGATAGTAGTAATTTTGTGGTTACAATCACGGGCATAGGAGGGATCGGTAAAACTGCATTAATAAAGGAATATTCCCGAACGCAAAACTACAATTTTGTCTGGATTAGTGCCGCCGATATTAGTGAATTCAATTTAGAAAAGATGTCTTTTTCTTACTGGGCTCAAATGGGATCTCGAGAATTCAACGCCAGTTCTCTTGAATATATGGCTGGTCATATTAAAAAAAGCAAGAATATTATTGTATTAGACAATTTTGAAACAATTAATCATGATCAGGCAGAAAGAGTCGCTTTATTCATAAGAAATCTTTGGGAACCAGGAATCAAGAGCAAGTTTGTCATAACGTCTCGAGTCCCAGTTAAGGATTTGGATGACTGGATTTACTCTAAAGAACTTCAAATTACGAAAGGACTAGATTACGAATCAGCAGAAAAATTCGTATTTCATCTTGCGCATAAAAAAAATATCGGATATTTGGAAAATAGAATACTTTTAGACGTGATTAATGTCACAGGAGGACATCCTAAAATACTTGAAGTTATATTGGGTATTGTAAAAAGAAAGGGAAGGATAGATGTCAAAAAATTAATCGAAAAAAAAGACGGCGAACTTGCATATGGGCTTGACAAGATTCTTGGCAGTTCATATTTGTTATTGAGTCAAGAACAATTGCAAACTGTGTATTATTTCCATTTCTTTGGAACGCACAATTTTTATGAAAATGAGGTAAAAGCATTAACTCAATATCAAAACAATGATGAAATTTTAGATAGACTTGTTGATTTGGGTTTGATAAATTTTGACTTTCAATCAAAAATATATTCTGTACATCAATTAATATTTGATTATTCATTCTCCGATGCCAGAAAGTTTGTTCTAAACGAACATATATTACTAGACAGATTGTACAATTACTATGATGCCCAGTTACAGCAAGATGATAAAGAACTCAATTATCTTGAAGTAAATAACGAAAATCTGTTAGCTTTAATTGAACGCCTCTTGAAAAACAAAGATTTACGTGATTCAGGCAGGCTTATTGTAAACACCTGTTACAGGTTAGAAAAAATCGGGCAATTCTCCAGGGCATTGTATATACTCAGGAATAGCCTAAGTGTAGCAGAAGAAGTTAATGACTCTAAATCCAAGAGGGCATTCAATTTCCTAATAGGTAGAGTCGCTTATCTAGTAAGCGACATGTTAATGTCCCAAAATGCATTCATGGAATTCCATAAGCTATCAGAAGAAGAAGTGTCGTTTCGACATGCGTTTGCCCTACACCATTTAGCAATATCTAAATATTATCCAAGATCAACCTCAGGCGAAATGATTTTTTATTACCTGCGTAAATCCTTGGTTCTATACAACAAACTCAATTTAAAGTTATATCTTGCATATGCCTTGAATGATCTGGCTTCACAATATTATTACTATAAGGACAAAACCTTGGCTGTGAAGTGGACGGAGCTTTCTCTGAAAATCCTTGAAGCAATTTCCCTTGATAGCAACGAAGACAAAAAAATAGCAGGAATAATTTATAGGGCAACGTCTATTCTTTTTAGAAATAGTGGAGATTTTGAAAAGGCTCAAGAATTTATATTAGCCAGTATCCACCTGCTTGAGGAAGCAGGTAGCTACTGGGAACTTGGTCATTCACTCGACTCGTACTCACAAGTGCTATTAAAGTTAGGAAAACAAGATTTGGCAATTTCAGTAATAAAGAAGCTCATCGACTTATCTACAATGATTGGGAAGTCAGGTCAGATCGCCCTTGCCTACTATACATTAGGAAACATATATGTAAAACAGCAACAGTTTGATCTTGCACATGAAGAATATAAAAAAGGCTATGATCTGGCTTTAGATATAGACTCTACCGACCTTTCTTTGTTGTATATTGGAAATTATGTAATAGGAAGATTGTATCTAAATCAAAACAAACTCGAGGATGCAATTGCTCATTTACAGAAGAGCATTGACCTAAGAATAACAAGCAATCAATTAACATCTCTTCCGCAAGTGTACTTGTTGCTAGCACAATGTTATTACAACAAAACAGATTTTGAAAAAGCAAAGGAAGCCCTCGAATCATTATTTAGACAAAACGAAAAATCAATTGATCCTTCTAAAATCGAGTTAAGTATTAAAGCAAATGATCTGATGCAAAAAATACGCGAGAAGCAAAAGTCGACTTAAAGGCATATTATCATGAAAACTGTTTGTCTCGATGTTCGTGCATTACAGTCAGGGCACGCTAGACGTGGCATTGGTGTTTTTGTCCGCCACTTCCTCGAAAATATACTGAATTTTTATCCCTTTGAAAATAGACCTAGAGTCCTTGTACATCAGAATTTGCCATTTCCCAATGATACCGCTCTAATAAAGGAATTTCAGCAAATATATTTCAGCATCCCTGTTACTACCCCGTGGGTATTTAGTCAATTTTATTTGTCACTATTGTTAAATCGATTTAATATTGACATTTATCACGCCCTATCACCACTAACAACCGAAAAGTGGATTTCGCTTCCTTACGTCAATAATACATTTTCAACATTGGCAACAGTGCATGATCTAAATCTATTTCGTTTTTCTGAAACTTACAAATCGGCCAAAAACTACACCAATTCCGCATATTATCGTGTTCAGGTAAACACCCTTAAAAAAGCAACGCATATTATGGTGAATTCTAACTTTGTAAAAAGGGATGTAATCAAGATGATTGGGGTCAACGAGAGCAACATTTCAATAATTTACCCAGGCGTTCCATATCAAAACATATCAAATTCAAAGCACCCTAGTTTTGAAAATATAGATAATTTTGTATTATTTGTAGGGGAAGGACAACCTAAGAACTTAATTACCTGCTTGAAGGCATTATTACATGTTGACAAAGCAATCAATTTGATTGTCATTGCAAGGAAAAAAAGTTGTAAAGTAGATGTGCTTGAATTGTGCGAGATCGTGGAACTAAAGAATAGAATTGTTTTTCTTGAAGATATCCAACAAGAAATGTTAATTGAGCTCTATGAAAACGCTATTTGCTTGGTTTTCCCCTCTTATGGCGAGGGGTTTGGTTTTCCAGTAGTGGAAGCAATGAGTCGTGGTTGTCCAGTAATCTGTTCAAATGTGACTTCCCTACCCGAAATCTCTGGCAATGCTGCCATTCTGATTGAGCCGGACAATGACAAAGCAATAGCAGAGAATATCAACCTTTTATACAGGGATAATAACGTTCAAAAATATTTTAAACAAGCTGGGAAAAAGAAAATTGAACTATACAGTTGGTCACAGATGGTTCTCCAATATGATGCCATATACAATAAAATCTTATCAAAATAAATCCAGAAACAGTTCATAACTTAAGGGTAAAATCTTATTGCTTTTCCATTATAGAATACAGGATTCTGCTGCTGGAAAATATAACCACTATATTCCTGCACTGGGCACGCAAATACTACATCCCCATTTTTTAACTCCACACCGAACCTAGTCCAATTCAAAACCATTGAGCGGAGGTTGTTAATGCTTTGGATCGTATATTGATTCATAGCCCAACGATTGATAAATTCTAAAAAATCTAACAATTCAGTTTGCTTTGTAATCAATAGTTCTTCTGCATCATACCTAACTTCCACATCAGCAAATCCTACTCGTCCAAGTTTCGATGCGACTAGCAGCATATCGTACAAAAAACCAAATCGGTCGCTACTGTTTTCAAAATGAGAAATTAACGGTTTTTCTAGGATCCGGAATCCACATGCAACATCTGGAAGTCCAAGAAATGACACTGAATTAACCAACTCAGTTGCAAATAAATTCGCAGCGACCTTGGATGATGGGGTGTATTTATTTTGATTACTCCCCCATCTATTTCCCACTGTCAACAAGTTACCTTTAGAAAAATGTACATCAAGAAGGTGAGGAATATTCTCTGGATTATGAGCGTTGTCCGCATCAAGTGTGATTACTGTTGAATACCCACAACTTATCGAATAGGAAAAGCCTGCACGTAATGCAAATCCTACTCCTAAATTTTTTTCTAATTTAATTAGAGTTGCGCCGGATTTCTTTGAAATTTCAGCGGAATCATCACTACTCCCATCATCAACAACTATCACATTATCAACGTGCCTCTTTGTTTCTGATATTACCTGTCCAATTGTGTCTTGACAATTAGAACAAGGGATCACTGCCACGGCCAAATTATTCATTATCAACTTCCTTTGATGAAATTACTTGACTCCACACCTCCCGACGGCCAGATCCAATAAGGGAAAAAAATTGGTCGGTTTTATTAACAAAAAGATCCAGTAGCCAGCAGATCAAGCTCCAGTAGTTCCCATAAGTTGCCCTTTGAAAAATTACCTTATACTGAATTCTCTTTAATTCAGTATATTTTAATGGGGATATCCTAGATAATTGCCTCCACCCAAATCTTGTTCTTGCTTTTTGTTTGTAATAATCAAATAAATTGCGTGGATACCCAATTAACACCTCAGCCATTTCGTTATACACAATTTTACGCCCATCTAATACCATCTTTAATCCAATAAAACTATCCTCTGCAACTATAGTTTGAGGTATTTCTACCACCAGTGCTTTGGTTCGAATTAGATACAAGTATCCTGAAAGCGGCCATGCCTGCATTTCTTTCGAAAGGATTCTTCTTGTAATATTCCAGATATTACTATTCTCCAAGGCGATTCTGTACCAAAATCCAGTTCCTTTTATTGGAAGGGGTCTTCCACACACTGCGTCGACATTATCAATATCTTGGGTATCTAGTATTAAATGACGAATAGAATCCTCTCCTAACACGACATCTCCGTCGGTAAATATACAAAATTCACTATCTTTTTTAAATGCAAATTTGACTAAATGCACTAATGCGCTTGATTTCCCGGTCCTAGTTTCCTCCTCTAACAGACTGATGGGATATCCTTGTTTTACAAATTCCTTAATTATTGGAATTGTTAAGTCGGTACACCCGCTGGCAATTATCACCAAATGAATGCTAAAGCCTAATGGCATTTTTTGCGAAAACAAGCCCTTTATCATTGACGCAACAGCTTTTTCTTCGTTGTAAACTGCCACGCAAACAATAACTTCCTTTTGCATTGGTTATCCTCCTAATTTCATTTTAACATTTTTTGATGTTTCTACTTTCAATTGGTACTAAATTTGGGAGGTTGGCACCAATACCATTACTTGTGGAGCGACTTTAGTAAACCAGCTACCTCGTATAGTATCCGTTGATTTTTTTGTCTCTCTAGATGGCAAATCAACAGTCACTATAAATTAGAGTTTTTATTACTCTTCCACCTGAGTGTGACTTCATAATTAACCCCAAAACCAAGTTTTCCAATAGCAATGTTTCCTACTTCCCCAATTGTTGATAAACCAAATTTAACCTCTGCCTCATCAACATGCAAAGCTTCTATTTCCTTCAATAATAACTGAGATTGAAGTTTTACGTCTTTTAACGCATCAATAAAATTTTTTTTGGCTTTCACCTTCATAATACCATCTGTGTCTCGGGAGACCTGAGTAATTCCCTGGCTGTCTTCATCGGTTTCGATTAAAATCGTTGCTCCATCACCCAAATCGTACTCAATATATCTTGACATCTAACGGCTCCTTTATTGTGCCATACAATAGTATAAATACTAAAAACAACGGCAATTAATCGTCCAAAATACTTACTTATATTCCAAGTTGATTATATAAGCTAATCATTTATTTTGCAATAATACTCATTTATTCCAAAAAAAGAGTAGGTCAAGTGAAGCCCTTTATCCAATTATAATCATACTAATTTTTGAAAAGTGGAGAGTGATTATATGCCATACACAACATTAGATTTTCATCCAGAGAAAGGTATGTTACCAAATCATGTTGGATTGATACCTGATGGGACAAGAAGATGGGCTAAAGAAAATAAAATTTCACTCAGCGAAGCATATATCAACGCAATGCAAAACATTACTTATTCACTAGATTTCTTTTTCCAACAAGGAATCAAAGCGGTAAGTATATATTTAAGCAGTATCCAAAATCTTAGGCGTTCATCAGATGAAATTGATGCCTTATTTAGGGCCGAAGTCTTGTTATACGATGCAATGTTGCCACATATTGCTAAAAAATTTGAGGCTAAAGTGACGACTGCTGGTAAAACAGATTTACTACCCGATTACCTTCAAACTTCAATTAATTCCATTACATACAACACATCTGGCTACTCTTCCACTCGTCTATACCTTTGCAACGCTTATAGTCCCTTAGATGAAGTTATCAATGCGTTGAACAACTCGGGAAATACGGATAGCTTTATTAATTACTTATGGGTCCCAGAACCGCTGGATCTGGTTATTCGCACCTCAGGGGCGAATTTATTAAGCAATTTTTTACCATTGCAATCAGGATATGCTCGGATTTACACAATAGATAAACTGTTCAATGACGCTAGTATCAAAGACTTTAATAATATCCTAACTGATTTTAAAAACCTTACAAGATTATATGGTGATTGAAAAAAATTCTCTAAGGAGTTTATCATGAAAGACGGAAACAGAATTTGGGATTTTATTAGCAACAATTTAATTACACTCTCAACAATTATCACGGGTATTGTTGTAATAGTTTTGCAACAAATAGGTATCATTGGCCCTGATCAAATTTCAGCAGCAATACTGGCAATACTAGCTTTGCTTGCTACATCAGAAATTGTTGATAAATCAAGAAAGCTTGATCGGATAGAAGACTCTGTAGCCAAAGGATTTAGTTCTACTCTGAAAGCTATTGGAAACCCTGAGGTCTATAAATTTCCCTTAATTGATGAAGGGTTTGAATATGTAGCAAAAAGAATTCGGGAAGCAAAATTCACTATTGACCATGTAGGTTTTTCCCCGCGAGTACCACGCTGGTCAAAAAGCAACGAAAAATATAATAAGGCAATAATTTCGATCCTAAAGTCAAATAGAGTCAAATATCGATATGTCTTTATTCTGCGCCCTAGCGGGAGTCAAATTACAAGAACTGTTTCATTTCTGAGCGATTCAGATATAAAGCAGTACTTCCCCGCATGTTATATACAGCATGACGAGTCGTTTCCAGCATTCAGCTTCATTCTGATAGATCAAGAAGAATTAATCATTTATTATTCCAATGTATTAGGAGAACCTGAGGTCGGCTTGTCGATTCGACATCCAGATATTGTGCAAGTACATTCTGATTACTTTCGACGACTGTGGACAGATGCCACAAGACTTAATTTAAAAAAATCGATAGAATTATCCCAACAATTTCCGCAGAAAGATTAAGAAGCTTGAGCTTACAAAGATTATTAACGACACGGAAGGGACTCCCTTCCGTGTTTTTATATTATCACGACATGACTAATCAACAAAACGATAACCAAATCGTGCTGCCTTTCATCCTTCAGGAAATTCACTCTCCAGATATGTTGTATCAAAGCTAAGATGGAAGGGTGCAATTTCCTTTCCTCGATCCACGCCCTCTGCTCAGTCAAATCGTTCTTTCCGATCACACCCAACTCCAGCACGATTCTGCGCATCTCCGTGTCGGCGAGATCATCGACTTTCTGACCAAAGTTGACAAAGCCATGATGCTTAGCCATGTCGGCATGGAGAAGGCTTGTCGTTTCTGTGTTCAGGTCAGCGACCTATCAGCGCCTTACCGGAGTCCATCATACACGGCAATTATGACGTGATCTCGGTTGTATTCTAGAGTCTGGCATATGCACACGATGGTTGAGAACAAGATCGTCTCGAAATCCATGGACGGGAAGGTCGAGATGCCTTATAAAGACAAGATCGCCAGCCGACGAACCTATGGCACACGCACTCTGCATTTCATCCCCGGTAATGTCTTAGTGGTGGCTGCCCTAAGCATCGCCCGCGCCGCCCTGATCAAGTCGGACAACATCCTCAAGGTCACACCCAACGATACGCTCACCGCCTCCGCTATCATCGGTGCGATGATAGATGTCGATTCGAAACATCAATTCACCAAACATTTCTCGGTCGTGTATTGGTCGAAGGAATTGTATATCTTCGACCACGAATTGATCCAGTCATGTCGCCTGGAGAAGATCATCTCGTGAGGTGGCGCGTCAGGCTGGATCAATAGACTTTGAATCATCACAAACTACGGACCTCCGACATCGATGTTATTGTCCTCGGTCCGAAGTTCAGCATCTCCATTTTGGAAAGCGAAGCCTTTCAATACAGCCCAATAAAACAATTCAACCTTCCTTAGCGACACGGACGGAACACCCATCCGTGTCTTTTTGTATCATGCCGTCCATGTCTGAACCTCAAGAACTATTCGCCGCCTCCATCGCCTCCGAAGCCATTGAAGTGCTGGAAGACCATCTGCTCTTTCCGGGTGGTTACTTCCTGCCGCTGTCTGCGCGCGGCACCGGTGTGCCCGGCATGACCGACCGCCCCTGGTCGCGCCTGTCCGCCGATGTCTTCTATCCCAATTTACCAGTGATGTATTCCTTGTCCATGCGCCGTGAACCACCGGATGTTCTGCGTGGATCATTACGCGCGCGTCGCACTCTGTTCGAAGGTTTCATGATGGCGTTGGCAGAAAAGACCGGACGGCGCCCCTCGATGGCGGAACGTTCCGCCGATCATGCGATGGATGCGGCGGAGTCGGAACTGACCTTTGGCAAGCCGGCCTTCAAGATCGCCCTGCTGTCGGCACTGTTTGTCGAGCGGAATCGCTTTGAAGAGGCGGAATCGGCACGCAGAGTCATTGAGTCCAACTTGCGTGCGCGTGGTCTTACCGCTCAACGCCTCTTCTACATCGCCGAACGCGCCCTGCATCATTTCCAACCGGGTGGGAAGTTATTTCCCGGATTGGATGAGCCGACCTTGTTTCTGGAAGAGACACTTCCGCTCATGCCTGTCCCTTCGAGACAGGTCATGCCGGTTGAGGATTCAGTCTGGATCGGGGCACATGCCCACGATGGGCGGGATATCCACTTCTCCTTAACCAAGGGACTCGATCCCGCTGTCCCACCGCCACCGCATGCAACAACACTGATCCTCGGTGAACCTGGTGCGGGCAAAACCAGCCTTTTGCGCTGGATCATGTTGCAGCGTTTGTTACAGGGACGCACGGTCATCACGATTGATCCCGAAGGCGAGAACAACAAACTCTGTGAAGCCGTGGGCGGAAGAGTCGTGCCGGCTGGCATTCCCGAAGACAAGGAAACCTGCCTCATTCATCCCTTGCAAGGCGAGAACTCGGCGGAGTTATTGCTGGCTGTTCGTTTTCTGATTGCCTCCCTTGCCGGTGAATCTGTTTTATCCCCTGGTGTGCAAGCCGCCTTGCATGAAGCTGTGAAGCGACGCTGGGATCGTAGACCCGGCGCCATGACCATCGCGGAATTCGTGGAGACGCTGGGAACCATCAATGTCCCAGAAGCGGCCATGCCGCTGGCATTGCTCAGACCCTTTATGCGTGGTGGACTCTTCGAGGGTTTCTTCGATAGACCCAAGGCACTTCTCTCTCCGCACTTTCCCGCCGGTCAATGGTGGAACTTCGATCTGTCTTCTTTGCGTGAAGAGAATCGCGCCATCGTGCATTCGATCTTGGCATGGTTTCTGTATCATGCCGTGACGGTTGGCAAGCAACCAATGGACATCTTCATTGATGAAGGCTGGCGCCTGTTGCGCAGTGGTCCGTTCACTGATCTATTGGATGAACTCGGCAGACGCGCACGCAAGCGTGGCGTTGGTGTAACGCTCATCACCCACCTGCCCGCCGACCTGATGAAAAATCCAACTTCCTTGAGTCTGGCATCTACTGCCTTCATCGGTCGGCTTGGACCGGATGAAGCCTTTGCCTTCTATCGTTCGCTGGGTGTACCGGAGAGTGAAGCTCGGAAAAATGCCGAGACTACTTCAAGATTGCCTCCCAGAGTCTTTCTTGCTGCTCCATCAGCGGGAAGAGGTGCTTTGTTCCCGGTCTTGGTTTCCATCCCGCCGACCTGGATCCAGTTTTGGAAACAGCTTGGGGCAATGGGAGTGCAACGATGATGTATCCAAACAATGGGTTTGTATGTCTTCATTGCGGCTATGAACACGCCACGGCTCCAGATCAATGTCCACTTTGTAACGGAGAATGGCAGGCTTGGGAACTGCTCTTTGCGCCACATGCTCTGGATGACTTGCGCGCACAGGTCATGGGCTGGATCGCGCAACTTCCATTTCCAACTCTGATGGAATGGATCGCCTCTCCCAAAGGCTTGCGTGTACGCTTGTATCTGCCTCCGCATGTGGCAGAAGGGGTAGTGCATTCCTGGTCTGCCATGACCGGACAGCATTCCAGATGGCGCAGCTTGGGAACGGTGAAGGTGCAGGCAGATGGATATGCCCTGCATACATCCAATCGGTTGCCATCTCTGATAGCCTCCGCCAAGGACAGTGATCCCTTGCTCGCCATCGGCAGCCGGCTGATCAGCGCTGCCCGCGAGGGGCAGGATGCCAGCCTGCGACTATGGTTACTTGGCAACGAAGATCAACTGCAGGAAAAGTTACGTAATCTATCCTCATATTCATATGGCACCGAAGGCGGTGTCGGCAATGACACGCCCAACTCCTGGGGTATGCAGTTGGATTTTCTACGTGCGGGACTTTTCTTCGGGATGATCATGGCAGGCATCAGCGGCGGGATTTTATTTGCGGGTTGGTTCAATCCACTTGGGGTTTCCATGTTCATGGTGGCAGGCATCACGATCTGTATTGCATCAGCTTTGGGCATTCGGGATTGGCTTGCATGGCGCTCCATTCCAAAGGAAGTTGTTGAACTACGCATACAACAGCCTTTGTTGAAGATTGCCTTTTCGATCTCTGAACCGATCCAACTTCCGCTACTCGCGGGTGAGAGTAAATGGCAACCATTGGAAAATTCCTGGACTGCCATCCAGAAACATACGTTCCCCTTGCCTGTCGGTGAACTCGCCGGACTGATGGCTCCGCTGCAACTCGGTGAAGGATCGGGCTTATTGGATCGCGCCGTCTGGCAGGAAGTGCCGGCGCCGCCGCCTTCGCAGCCGTTGCTTGAGGCGGGTTTCAAGATCGGGCAAAGTGTCGCGACTGGTGCGATGGTCGGCGTCGATCCGGATGGACATGGGCTCGCAACCGGTGGTAGTCGGTCAGGCAAATCATCGTTTGTGTATTCCATGCTGGAACAATTGATCACCAAAGGCGATGACGCACCGGGAATATTTTTAGTCGATCCACATGTGTCGCTTGCCGATGCCTTTCTGGATGCAATTGCACAATTACCGGCAGAGCAAAAACAGAAAGCGATCAAGAGATTACGGGTCATTACCCCGGATCAACCGCAGGTCATTCCCTTGAATCTTCTCGCTGTTCCTGACTTTACCTGGGCGGGCAATGCCATCGTGCAGGTCGGTCGGCGCATTTGGGACGACTACTGGGGTCCGCGTATGCAAGCAGCATTGCTTGGACTATTTCGTCTGGCACACGTCTGGAATCAGCATCATCCGGAAGCGGGACTGGGTTTATTGCACGTGGTCTTCATGGCATTCAATAAACCCTGGCGACATAAAGCAATGGCACTGCTTCCCCCCGGTGAGCGCATGGGTGCCCTAGCGCTGGATGCCCTGCTTGGACAAACCGGCGAAGGAGACAAGTGGAGTCAGGGCTGGGTCACCGAAGTGATCAGCCCGGTGCTCTCCAAGGTCATGGCATTGGAACTCTCGCCCTGGCTGTTCTCCGCCATGCATCAGGAACGCTTTGTGGATCTCAACCAATGGATCGAGGAGCGTGCCTGGATCGTATTGCGATTGCCTTCCGGCGAGATGGGTCGTGAAGGCGCGAGACTGACTGCCGGCGTTTTGTATAACGTCTTCGATGCCGCCTATCGCAAGGCGACATTGGAAAAACCCGTGCCTTTTTATTTCATCGTCGATGAAGCTCAGGAAATCGGCTCGGGGATGAAGCTGGAGTCGATGTTGGCGGAAGGCGCCAAGTTCGGCGCGCGCATGTTCGTGCTGGCGCAGTCGTTGTCCATGATGCGTAAAGTCGAGGGTATGGAGCCGGTCGTGCAGGCGATGCTCGCCAATACTTCCACGCAGATGTTCTTCTCGCCCGATCCGGAGGATGCCGACCTGATCCGCGCCACCTTGAGTTCGACTGTGCGCTACGGAAACATGACTCTCGACTTGCCTTCGTTGCAATGCTGGCTGCGGGCGCGTATTGGCGGGAGATGGCAGCCGCCGACCCTGACGCAGATCAAGCCATTGCCAAGAGCAGACTCAACCAGAGTACGCGCTTTGATCGAAGAAGTGATTGCCGCCCATCCCAACGATTATTTGCCAGCTGATGGTTGGCAGGAGCAGGCATCCAAAGTTCTGGAGGATATGCTGCCGGCTGCCCTGTCCAAACTATTGGATGAATTCCTGGCAGTACGCATCGAGGAGCAACACAAGACCCAGATCCGCCAACCCGCACCGCAGGAAGACGAAAGGCGTTTGGGATTCTGATGGCAGCAATAACTTTGCGTTTTCTGTTGGTGGTGTGCGGCGTACCGCTTGCCTGCACCTTGACCTGTATTGGCGTTCTGTATTCTGCCTGGCGCATGTCGCGCAGAGACAAGGGATGGGATCGATGAATGACATGAATGTTTTGATCGAGCAAATGGTTGCAGAGATTTCCACGCAAACGTTCCAATTGGAAGGCCGTCGTCTGCGGCTGTTCTTGAATTGGTTGATGGATCACAGCTGTGAGATGAAAGTTTACCTTGGAACATTTGATGCAGATTCAGGAAGCACAACGTTAAAAGATCACTTCCGGTCGCCGCTAAAAGTCTGGCTGCAGTCCCTGCCGACTCAGGGTTTGCTTTGGGAATACCAAACCATCACTGGAGAGATTGGGTGGTGGCGCGATCTTGATCCTTCTCGATGGAAGATGATCATAAAAACGGAAGAGGAGGAATAAATGATGTGGTTCCTCGCCGGTGTTAGTGTCGGCATCTTCATTGGTTATCTACTGGGTCTGGTGATACCGCTTCAGGTCTTCATGATCATCTGTCTGGTTTTGGCAGGCTTGGTGGTTCTATTGTTCTTCCTGTTCCATCTCGGCGTTCGGGATTTCCAGGAGTATTAGGAGTGTTATGCAGCGTTCTCGTTTGATGTGGATCCTTCCGATCCTTGCGTTTCTCTTATGGTGGACATCTGCGTCCACGCGTGCAGCGCCACTGGCTGCGTATTCATTGCCGGAGGGACGCACCTATGACCAGGCACACAACCTGGGCTACATCGATTGGAGTGGACCGGTTCAATATGTGTACATCACCCATCGTGACGGTTCCTCCCTGCCGCCCGAGGAAGGTGGTGCTTCTTGTGGTTCCAGCTGTTCCGAATGGGTGACACGACTGGGAAATGGAGGCACTTCCAGCGGTTCCTTTGACCGTAACGTAAGTTACTTTGAGGTGATGGTGGAATTCACCCGCGAAGGTGGCGTCGGCACAGCCACCTTGCAAGCCTGTTCCGCCTCCATGTCCTGGTACCTGTACAACAATACCAGCCTACCCGGGTATGTCAGCATGATCCTGGCGGTTCCAGCGGGTTGCCGCTCCTGGTCTCTATCTGCTTCTGGCGGTTTTGTGGATTTTCGCTCCATCGATGTCGAATACAGCGGACCGCCCAACACAGTGACTCCCACCCCATCCCGAACGCCGACCTTTACACCCACGATCATACGCACGCCCACGGCAACCTTTACTCCGAGTCTGACGCCAACCTTGACCTTCACGCCTACGATGACATTTACACCCACGGCGACGTTCACGAATACCCCGTCTCCCACACCCACTCCATTACCACCGCAAATTACAGGTGTGGTGGTTTGTGATCTCTGGGGCGATGCCGGTTGGTGTAGAGGGAATGAGACTCTGGAACTGACCGTCAGTGATCCACAAGGATTTGACCTGACCATCACAGGTGATTTGAATGGCAAGTCATTTACCTGTGGAAGTTCGTGTGACCTGCCCTTACCGGAGGGAACAGGCACTGCCAACTACACCGTAACCTCCACCAGTGGGCGAACAGCGAGTGGCGCGTCCTCTTGGCAGCGGGATGGCATTCCACCTGATCTTGCAATCGTCCTTCCACCCGTGGATGGCAGGAATAGCTGGTATGTCTCGGCGGTGGATCTGTCCGCTTCTGCAACCGATGCCATCTCTGGACTCTCTGTCTTGGATGGAAGCCTGGATGGTGGAACGACATGGATCTCCTTTCCAGTTCACTTTACGGACGGGGAGCACCTAGCACTGATCCATGCCAGGGACGTGGCTGGAAATGAGGTTACCGTGGAGAGAAGGATTCTTGTGGATACGGTTGCTCCGACTGTGCAAATTGCATCACACGCCAATGGCAATGTGGTGCAAGGTGATTTGCAGTTATTTGGAAGTTTGGAAGACGCAACCTCTGGACCAGAGAGAGGCGAAATATCCGTGGATGGTGGCAGCACTTGGCTCCCCGTCTCGCTACATGCAGATGCCTGGTCATTCGTTTGGCGATCCGGCGAAGTTCCAAATGGGGATTACACGATCCAGATGCGTGGGTTGGATCGGGCAGGCAATGATAGTGCTGCTTCGACGATTTCTTTGACCGTGGACAATGCCCCGCCGGCGGTCTCCATCACCGAACGTTGGTGGATTTGGGAGACCGGAACATTGAAGGTGTCCTCCAATCATTTTCCGGTTGAGAGCATCCAGGTGACGATCCGTGACCCACAAAAGCGCTGGAAGGAAGTGGTGTTGGACTTTGACCCAGGCAGGAATACCTACCTGGTGAAATGGGATCGGCGCTTTGCGGATGGAACGCTCGCCCCAGCAGGAGAATATCCGGTTCTGGCAATGGCGTGTGATGTGAATGGATTGTGTGGGCAGGATGCAGGCAGGATTGTGGTTCCGGAGATGGCGACTTCAACTGCAACAATATCACCATCTCCGACAGCGACCAACATTGTGATGCCTTCGGCGACGCCAATGGCAACCCAAATAGTTCCAACGCCGACTTTGGTAATGAGCACACCGATACCAGAAGAAATCCCTATGCTGGCTCGATCCACTCTGCCACTCTGGCAGATCATTGGCTTGCTGGGATTGTTCATGGTGATCGCCTCTGCAAGTGTAGTCGATCCACGACCCAAAGCGTTGGAGCGATTGGGTGAAACGTTCAAGATGATGTCGAAGGCGAAAGACGACGAAATTAATAAAGAATAACGAAAAGGAAAAGAAAAATGGAAATAATACTTACTATTGTAGTGGCATCTGCCGTAATTTTCTTCGGCGCATTGGTCAGCATGGGTAATGAACGCCAAAGGAGGGCAATCGATAATCTGCGCGAACAGGTTGTACTATGGGCTGTACAGGATTTGAAGATAAAGCGCGAACATCTAGCCCAGACCGTACAGGTTGCGGATCCCATGGGGTGGCTTAATAAGACTGCATCACAGGTATGTGGCTATGATTTGAAATTGCAGGTTCTCGAAATGTTTGATGAACCGCGATCTTTGACCTGCACAACAAGCGACGGCGGCATAAAGGTTGTCTTTTCCCCTTTTTCACCCACTGACATCCGCCGAACAAAAAGCGAAAAACGAAACCGTTTATCTCAATTTACGGGGCAAAATCCATTATTAAATCTACCCATAGGGGTGAGCATCCACGAATTGTCTGTCTTGAATGCAGGGCATTTGTTTGATCTCGAATTATCGCTTACTTGGACTGCATTGACCGGGCAAAATCTTGGATCAATCAACAGCCTTTGGATGTATATAATTTCATAATCAAATATTGTAAAAAACACAGGTCTTCGGCGATGTATTCAATCCGAAAGCCTGTGTTATCAATGAAAAATATTTAAACCATAGGAGACATACATATCAAAATATGAAATCGCTGTATGAGTTGTGCGAGTAAAAACATCTGTGAGAAAATGGTTCACGAGATGATTTAAATTTGTTAACCATACCCTATCTGACTTTTAGATAGGGTAGTCGCATTTGGAATATGAGAAAATGGAGGCTCACAGTGATGGAGAAAGAAGCAGTAGGGAGCATCACCAAGCACTTTGGAGTGCTACAAGACCCACGCACGGGAAATGCCAAAGCACATATTTTTCTGGAAATCCTGATCATAGCAATTTGTGCGGTGATCTGTGGAGCGGATGGCTGGAGTGATGTAGAGTTATTTGGCAAAAACAAAAAAGACTGGCTAAAAACGTTATTGGAACTTCCGAAGGACATTCCGTCTCACGATACGTTTGGGTGTGTATTTGCGAAAATCAGGCCGGAAGAATTTCAAAAGCGCTTTATTGAATGGGTACAAGCGATTGAAAAGTTGACGGCAGGATAAGTGATAGCAGTGGATGGCAAGAAATTACGTCGTTCACACGATCAGCAGGCTGGCAAGGAAGCGATTTACATGGTGAGTGCTTGGGCAACAGAAAATCAGCTTGTTTTAGGACAAACTAAAGTTGCAGACAAGTCAAATAAAATCACTGCCATCCCTGAATTGTTATGGCTACTCGACGTCACAGGCTGCATAGTCGCGATCGATACAATTGGCACGCAGACCAAGATTGCAGACACAATTGTGGCTGGCGGTGGGGACTATCTACTGGCGTTCAAGGAGAATCAAGGTCACCTATTTGAAGATATCTACTGCTTGTTTGAAGTTGATGTTGCACATGGCATTGATAAAGCTCAACACAGCCATGCCCAGACTGTGAACAAAGGACATGGACGGCTTGAAATTCGAGAATGCTGGGCTACCGAAAAGAAAGAATATCTAGCTTTGGTACGCAAGCACCAGAACTGGAAAGGACTGAGAAGCGTTGTGCGGATTGTGTCGCAACGGAATTTTTGTGAAAAAGCCGAAACGCAAACTCGGTACTTCATTTCCAGTTTACCCGCTGGTCAAAAACAATTTTGAGGGTCAAACGAAGTCACTGGAAAATCGAGAATCAATTGCACTGGGTTCTGGATATCGCTTTCCAAGAAGATGAAAGACGGGTTCGCAAAGATAATTCGTCTGAACCTGGCGGTTCTTCGCCATGTGGCTCTCAACCTGCTGAAACAAGAGAAAACTGCCAAAGGCGGTATTCACGCCAAACGTTTGCAAGCTGGCTGGAACAATGATTATTTGCTTGCTGTCCTCAAAGGTTGAAATGCGATTGCCCTAGATTTTGACTCTGTAACAAAGGTGGTGGATTTGAAGAAAAAAAGGATGAGTTTCTTGTAAGATATGGTTATCGACGCCAAACTTAGAAGGAACTCATCCATGACAATTGTTGTCCTGAAACTGCCAGATGTCAAGCAAAAAACAGAGGAGCGTCCCAAGAAGTGCCCGTATTGCAAGGGGATGACGTTTCAACGCTGAGGCAGCACCAAGAAAAAAGTTCAAGATATGCATGTGTGCAGAGTGACAGTCTATCGGTATCGTTGTTTTCACTGTAAGCGTACCTTCCGGCATTATCCGGCTGGAAGTTCGCCAGCTGATCAAACGAAACGGCTGGAGGTATTCTCGATCCTGTTATGGACATTGGGGTTGAGTTATCGTTCGGCAGCGTTGATCCTGAGTGGCTTAAAGGTTGCCATCAGTCATATGACGATTTGGCGCAATGTACAGGAGGAGAATATCAGGCGCAAGAAACGGAAACAATGGCAATCAGTACGAGTAGTAGGGTTGGACGGCGCCTATGTCTCAGGATGGGGAGAAACGCAGCCTGTTCTGGTGGCGGTCGACTTGGGCACAGGAGACCCGATTGCCGTCGGGTATGTCAACGAATATGATCCCCAAGCTGTTCAGCGTTGGTTGACACCCTTGGTTCAACGCCATGGTATCAGTGTCATTGTCACCGACGACCTCTTCAGTTACCGTGTCGTGACGGATAAACTGCAATTGGGACATCAGGTCTGCCAGTTCCATGTTCGGCGTTGGGCTGGAAGAAGCTTGCATGATCTGGCTACTACTCTTCCTCAAGAATGGGTATGGGTCTTGGAAGAAGTTCGAACCTTGTTGGAGGTCTTGCATCCCGAGGGTGGAAAACGTCTGTATGCCTTGTGGAAACAATTGCCCGGACGGCAGGGAGGCAAAACTCTTTCGCCTTTGGAACGGTTACGGGACTTGCTTTTACGGCTTGCCCAAACCTGGCAGCGCTATTGCACCTTCCAGTCAGAACCTCAGGTTCCCTGGACCAACAATGCAACTGAAAGAGCCATCGGTCGCATGAAAATGAGGGCAAGGACTGTCAGAGGGTACAAATCCTGGTCGGGCATGGAAGCAGGTCTCTTGTTAGCCGCTTCTCCCTTCGAATGAGCTTATCTCCTTCCTCTGGATACTCTTGTTCTTTTCCATTCCCCGTTTTCCCCCACCACCTATGTTACGGAAACTAGATTTTTAGACACTTCCAAGTGCATACTTCCTAATATATAATACATTGGGAGTTCAACCATGTGTGGAATTGCAGGTATAGTAGTAGAGAATGCGGAACGGCAGATTGAAATATTGAATGATATGTTGTTCACACTCGCGCGACGCGGGCCAGATTCGACAGGCAAATATTTCTTTTCCAATTGTATTTTGGGTCATAGGCGTTTAAGTGTCATTGATCTAAATTCAGGCTCTCAACCGATGATTACAAAAAAAAGGCAATTAGGTATCACATTCAATGGGGAAATTTATGGTTATCGTGATATACGGAAATCCCTTACAGGATATGTCTTTGAAACGGCGTCAGATACAGAAGTTATACTTGCACTATATGAAAAGTATGGGTATTCAATGACGTCTTATCTTACTGGGATGTTTGCATTTGCCCTTTGGGATGAAACAAAGCAAGAATTATTCTGTGCTCGTGATCGCTTTGGGGAAAAGCCGTTTTTTTATTCAATTGGAGAAAATGGCGAATTCATTTTCGCTTCTGAAATTAAATCGCTTATAGCGTCAAAAATTATTAAACCAAAATTACGAATGGAATCATTGGCGCACTATCTACGCCGCGGCTACATTCATCCTAGCCACACGATATATAGCAATATTTACACACTTCCACCAGCTCACACACTGCGATATAGAGAAGGCAAAATCTCAATAGATAGATACTGGTACTTTCCCGAAAGAAATTTATCGATCTCTCTTTCGAGTGCTATAGAGGAATTCAAAGAGTTGTTGACAAGAGCAATCAAGCGACAATTGGTTGCAGATGTGGATGTAGGAGCATTCTTAAGTGGTGGCGTGGATTCGACATCAATTGTAGCTATTGCATCACAATTTTGTGACAATTTGAGAACTTACACTTTTGGATATCAAGGCAGAAGTGAATTGCCTTATGCTGATGCGGTCGCTAATCAATTCCATACAAACCATTACAAATTAATGGAAGAAGATCTTAACATTGCGGATCTATTGATAAAAATGCAGTGGGTTTATGATGAACCTTTTCACGATTCTGCAATGATACCAACCTATCTAATTAGCGAATTAGCCTGTCAACATGGAAAAGTCATCTTGACAGGTGATGGCGCTGATGAACTACTTGGAGGCTACCCTTGGTTGTATTACCGTTGCTTGGACATGGAAAGAATTAAATTTATGCTAGCTAGGTCAAGTGATTCATCTTCTGGAAATCTTAATTATTTGCTAAATGGAAATGTTTCTCCAATTGAAGACTACAAGTCAAAAAAGTCTTATAAAGATCTTAATTGGGCAAAAAATTGGAATAGTGTAGAAGACCATTTCAATTTTGCTACAGTAATAAAACTTCATTTGTTACAAAACTCAATTTTAACTGATGAGGAGTTGCGAAAACTTGGATTAGGTTCACGTTCTGATGATGCAGCAATGGCACTAAGGAGTTGGGAACCATCCAATACAACAGATGATGCGCTGAGGTTAGATTTGGAAGATTACCTTGCAGGCGATATTCTTGTAAAAACAGATCGTGCGTCTATGGCCCATGGCTTAGAATTGCGTTCTCCATTCCTCGATAGAGATTTAGCCTCGTTTTGTATATCTCTACCTTTAAACATGAAAATAACCTTAGCCGATGATAAACTGATCCTACGCCAATCGTTTTCTAGCCAATGGCCTGAATTGATAAAAAAACGTTCAAAGCAAGGATTTGGAGCACCATTGGATCGTTGGCTACAAAAGGATTCTGTTCAGGCTTTAAAGAGAGAATACCTTGACAATCCGCAAAGCAAAATCTTTCATGTCATTCCTTATACTGTGACACGCGAGCTATTGAAAGAAAACTATACAAAAACATGGTTGCTATTGGTATTGGCACTTTGGGCTGATACGCATGCATTTGAAACCTAAAATGTGATTCCGTCAACTTGTCGTTTAGCAGGAGTATTTCCAATGATTTTCGATCATACCCCCTCTGTATCAGTAATAATGTCGGTCTATAATTGTGTAAGATATGTTCAAGAATCAATCGAAAGTATTATAGGGCAAACCTTTACAGACTGGGAATTTATCATTATGGATGATGGATCTACAGACGGGACGAGAGAGTTGCTAACAAAAGTTTGTAGCGACCCCAGAATTAAGGTTTATAGACAAGAAAATGTTGGGCTTGCAAAATCCTTGAACAGGTGCCAAAATTTGGTTAAGGGAAAATATATTGCTCGGCAGGATGCAGACGATGTTTCCTTCCCCACACGGATTGCAAAACAGGTTGCTTTTCTTGACATGATGCCAGAATTCGGACTTGTGGGTACTTGGGCTCAGTGGACAGCTGAAGATGACACATGTCTACAAATTCTTGATCACCCAATCCAAAATGATGAGATACAGGAAACACTTCTCAAAACATGTTGCTTTACTCATGGTTCGGTAACCATGCGCAAATCAGTATTCAATGAAGTTGGCGGTTACTGTGAAGATTTTGTGCTTGCCCAAGATTATGATTTATGGTTACGAATAGCAGAGAAATCAAAGGTTGCAAATATACCTGAGGTACTGTATACATATCGAAAGGTAAAGAGTGGGATTTCTTGCCAAAGGTATGTTGAACGCCTAAAGTATAAGGAACTTGCAGTTGCGCGTGCGTGTAATCGAAGAAACAATTAGTTTATGTTATACTAACTCATAGTGTAACTTTTTTTTCTATTGAATTGAGGGAAATATGCAAACAGTTCGATTTTTAGGGAAAATTCTTGCTCGATTATTAAAACTCTGGTCATCCAGTTTTTTTAAATACGAACGCGAGTTACCTCCCCCACTTTCGAACGCTATGACTTCTCAGGCAAAAGATGGCCCAAGGAAAAAATGTGATTATTGTAAAGGACGAGGGGTAACCATCGAAAGAGTAAGAATTTTCCCGAACGAAGACAACTTTTCTTCCCATCATTTAGGAAATCCGGCTTCATTAGAGCGAACAACCGAATGCCCAATTTGCAATGGAAATGGATATACTAATTTATAAAATGAATTGGTTATGATATACATAAACATTCAGCGGCTAAGGTGTTCTTTTTCAATAAAGATTCATAATTGGCAAGTTGCGATGAAAAAATCATAAAGGCGTCTTCTCAAAGGTTTTTAGCCAGATCATCTTGTTATGAGCAATCATTATGGTTTTGGGCAAGATTTCTGCTTGTTGGTGAATTATTACTATTTCAATTTTGGATTAATTCTTCATACGTTTCAAGGTGAAACATTTTGAATAAGTATAAGCCCTTAGGATAGCCAAGAATATGATTCCTGTATACGAACCTTATTTTTCGAGCGATGAAGAAGCTATTGTACTAGATTGTTTGCGTACCAAGTGGATCTCTTCTCTTGGCGAATACATACCAGAATTTGAACAGAGGTTCGCTGAGATCTGTGGCTCACGCCATGCCGTTTCTGTATGTAATGGAACAGCAGCTTTATACTTAGCTCTTTACACATTAGGAGTCGGACCCGGAGATGAAGTTATCCTGCCAAGCCTAACATTTGTAGCAACCGCCAACGCAGTCCACTTCACAGGTGCTACGCCGGTTTTCGTGGATATTGAAAAGGACACTTGGAACATCTCGGTTTCCGGTATCGAAAAATCGATCACTCCGAATACAAAAGCTATCGTCCCTGTTCACCTTTATGGGCTACCAGCCAATATGGACGAGATCCGATCTATTGCAGAAACGCATAAGATATTCATAGTGGAAGATGCTGCTGAGGCTCATTTCGCTAGCATCGATGGCCGATATGTTGGAACATTTGGTGATGCTGGAATATTCAGCTTTTATGGTAATAAGATTATTACAACTGGTGAAGGTGGAATGATTATAACGAACAATGATGATTTGGCCGCCAGAGCACGATTTCTGCGCGACCATGCCATGTCACAACAGCAACGATATTGGCATTCGGAACCAGGTTTTAATTATAGGATGACGAATATCCAAGCAGCAATTGGCTTAGCACAACTTCGTAAACTGAATTTCATATTGGCTCGAAAAGCAGAAATCGCCATCCAATATCGACAAATGCTGGAAACGATCCCAGGCATTTCTCTTCGTCATCCTATTCCGGGATATGCAGATGTTTGCTGGCTTTTTTCATTAATAATTGAGCCTAAATTTCCTATGAGTCGTGATGCCTTGATAGCATACCTTAGAGATCATAATATAGACTCTCGACCCTTTTTCGTACCTCTTCATTTATTGCCGATGTACAACAATGGCATCTATCTGCCAGTTTCTGTATTTCTTGGACAAAATGGTTTGAGCCTCCCTTCAAGTCCTTGTCTCACATCTCAGGAAATCGAGTATATCGTTTCGGTTATCCAGAAAGCAGCAAATAACTAATGAGTATTGTTCTCCCTCCCCCAGACAATTTTAAAGGTAAAATTCCTATCCTTTTCTTTGGAAATCTTCCTCCTCCATTCGGAGGTTTACCATCTCATTTTCAATTCGTGACTCCTCGTCTAATCAAAGAAGGATTTGCACCAATTATCCTTGTTACCCAATCTGAAGATTACTCGATGTGGAATGAAGTAGGGGCATTAGTTCTGCGACTCCCCGAAGATCCTCAGATCTTGGAGCAGGAGGAAATTGGATTGCGAGAACGAGTTCCTCAGATCAAATTAGGCGAAGTTACCGAGATTACCTCCAAATTGTCTTGGCGTGTGATTGCAGATAGATTTTGGGGAAATGTCGGATTTGCAGATCGGGTTATCCGTCAATATAATGTTCGTCTCATCCATACTTATCATGTTGCACATCGAAGCACAGTAGCACTTGCATTGAAGTCCATACATGGAATATCAACCTATCTGACCATCTTTGGCGAAGTTGTATCAAATTTTGGACTTGAGGCTACTCGTCGCGATAGCCTCCACTGGATGTTGCGAAACTTCGACCAGCTATTTTCAACCAGTGTTCATTGTGCGCGTGGCGCGGAATTGGTAGGAATGCCACTGGAATCTGTAAAAGTGATTCCTTATGGAGTAGATATGAGTTTTTTTCGTCAGGTTAATCCATCTAAAATCATCAGACGGCACCAACTCAAAGACAAGAAGGTAATTCTCTTTCAAGGGAGAATAAGCGTCGAAAAAGGTCCTCAAATCCTTTTGGAAAGCTTACCGCGGATTATCGCGGAAGTGCCAAATGTAGTGGTTCTTTATGTCGGTCCCGAAGAATTACCAGATTTTGGACATAGTGAGTTGTCGTCTGATCTCCGTTCGCGTATTCTTGAGCTTGGGTTAGAAGAACATGTTCAAATTGTTGGGTCTGTACCATTTGATGAGCTACCCATGTATTATAGCGCTTCCCATGTTCTTGCCTTTCCATCCACAACCGATCGAGAATGTATGGGGTTAGCAATTAAACAAGCAATGTCGTGCAAGGTGCCAGTGGTTGTAGCTAGATCAGGCGGAGCACCAGAAGCAATTGAGGATGGCGTGTCCGGCATTTGTTGTGAACCAAATGATCCTAGTAGTCTTGCAGACGCGCTAATACATATACTAAAATCTGAGAACTGGCAAAAAATGGGAGAAGCAGGATACATACGTGCGCGAGAATTATTTGACCAAGAGAAGATGTTAGTGAATCTACTTCCATATTATCAGAGAGCAGCATCATAATTTCTAATCCAGTTGGCCAATCTGGTTGGATTGGTGGGTAAGCGTACCAGTGCAATTTACTTTGGATGGAAAACGATATGGATGAATGCTTTCATAGCCGCATGGGATTGGAATACAACCCAAGTAAATGTATCTATTAGAAGGAACGTGAGGGAGATGTTATGTTAATCGGAATTGTTCCAATGGGAGGTAGCGCTGAAAGGTGGAAGCCCTATCCATGTCCGAAAGAATTACTTCCTTTTGGAATCGATAGTAATAACCAGCCTCGTGTCATCGGCGATTATGTGCTTGAACGTATGGTGAAAGCCGACGTTGAGATGGTCGTAATACCAGTGTCGCCTGGCAAAGCTACAATGGTGATGCAGTATTTTGGTCAACGGCTTACGAACGGTGCCTCAATCATATACTTAGCCGCATCTGGACCAACAATGCTAGCGAATATTCAGTCGTGTATTCCAATCATTAAAGGCAACCATGTGCTATTTGGCATGCCGGACACCTACTTCCTTCCAGAAGTGGCCTATATCAATTGCGTGGAAGCATTGGACACTTCAATCGAGCTCGTGTTAGGGAGTTTCAATCACGAAAAGCCTGATCAACTAGATTTGGTGGAGCGTGACGGGCAGATGCTAATCGCAGTCAAACCTAAACCTAGACCCGTCGAAGATTCTTCCACAGAAATCTGGGGAATTGCCGCTTGGAATGCCGAGTTCACTGAACGACTTGGATCAGATCCAGGCCCAACCCTTGGACATGCGTTTCATTCAGCCGCGCTAGCAGGAAACTCACGTTGTGTTCTTCAGCCAGAAAGCTGCTATATAGACTTAGCCGAATATTCTGTCTATCAACATCACCTGACCCTTGAAGGGCAAACTAAACTATGAGGATTGGCTATATTGTCCTTCACTATATGTATTCAGAATTAACCCATGCTTGTGTTGGGAGCATTAGGAAGTACGATCCCTTTGCTCCTGTAATCGTGGTAGATAATGGCTCCCCTGAGCCCTATTCTGGAGATGGATTAATCATAAGGTCGGATACTAACCGGTGTTTAGCTGGTGGAATGAATATTGGAACTCAAACTCTTTTTGAGCAAACTGATGTCGAAATAGGTATGCAACTTAACAACGACGTATTACTGACGAGACAGACAAGTAATGAATTCATCTGGGCATTTGAAAGCGATACATTAGTAGGAATTGCAGCGCCTATGATGAATCAGATTGATGCAGATTTTCAATATCACCCATGTCCTCATGAACCAGGAGAGACAGCTGATAGTTATTTAGCAGAGACACTAGGAAAACATAAGAAGACAGAACTGCCGTTCGTTGACAATGTCGCATTTGCTATTCGACGCAAGGCTTGGGAACAGGTCGGTCCTCTTGAAGAAAGATTTACAGGCGCTTCCTGGGGAACAAATTATGACTATTGCTGGCGGGCCAGAATCTTGAATTGGAAGGTGGTACTCGTTAAGTCAGCTTTTATCTTTCATCGTCATAGGGCAACTTGGAATCAATTGGATCCAAACTATTTTGATAATTCCGTTCGGCGAATGTTTGCCGAGGCACAAGCTATTTGGGGAGATCATGCGCCTAAAGTTCTATGGCGGGATCAGAGTTGGCGGAAGAAATACCTAGGTTCTGAAGGGAATACCGAATTATGAGTTCAGAGGGAGACATCCGGATTCTATTAATCCGCCACGCGGAATCAGTAAGTAATCAAAAGAATCGAAGGGAGCAGGCTAATGCATCCAAAAGCGATCCTCATAACTTGTTTGGGACTTACAAAATCAATCCATTCATATCTGACTAAGTAGGTATATATGCTTTACAAAACTTTTGACGAAGCGTTAAGAGCAACAGACGGGATAACCAGCGGCCTTACCAAAGCAGAAGCTAACCTGCTCTACCAATTGAGCGAGCAGGTTCATCGCCAAAAATCAGGCAGTGTTTTAGAGATTGGTGCGTATTTGGGGAAGAGTACTATTCTCTTGGCAGCAACAGGACCGGTTTTTTCTGTTGATCACCACCGCGGAAACTCCGAGCATCAAATCGGTCAGCCACGTTTTCGCCCGGTCACGTTGACCAATGGCGAAGTAAACACATATCCTCATTTTCAAGAGAATATTGCACGAGCGGGAGTTTCAGACAATGTTATCGCCTTGGTCGCCGATCATCGGGCTGCTCTTTCCGTGCTAGATTCTTCATCTTTTCCAATAAGCTTATTATTTGTTGATGCCGAGCATTCGTATGAAGAAACCAAAGCTGTTATTGATCTGTGGATCCCCTACGTTAAAGGAGTTGCTTTATTCCATGACTATTGTGATGAATTTCCGGGTGTAATCCGTGCCGTCGATGATAGTTTCTTTGGATCGTTCAGTTACCATGTTGATACGTTAGTTGGATTTCAACTGTCCACAGTGGATTGAACTAGAGGCAGAGAGTGATTGCTCTCTCATAAGGTGAGTTATGATCAAAACAAGTATTGATAGGTATCGAAGACATATCCAATCCAAGAAAGAACAAATTAATGTTGCTCAATGTGTGGAAGGCATTCGACCACAACCGTTCATTTCTGACCAGGCAGCTTATCTTTCGAAGTGGCGAAGTTGTGTCTTGACCCGTGGTGGGGTTTATACAAAAGGTTGGTCAGAAACACCAATCTATGAAGCGTACGGATCAAATCCATTGTGGGTCAAAGCATATAATCGAGTATGGGATACAACTATTGGTGTACCAAAGCAGTGGATTACAATATTAAAGGAGAATAAGGTTCGACTGTTGCATGCCCATCATGGAATGTTTGCAATAAACTTTCTTAGTCTGGCGCGTAGATTTCAGATTCCCCTTGTTGTATCCTTTTATGGGTACGATGCCTCAGGCTTCCCTTCATCCAGCCCAATCAATGCTAGCCGACTGATAGGGTTATTTTCCGAGTCTACCCTAGTAATTGCCATGTCGAAGAATATGAAAGAAGATCTAATTCATTGGGGTTGTCCGGAAAAGAAGATACTAATTCATCACACTGGTGTTGATCTTGATCGCTTCCCTTATCGTCCCAAGCGCTTAACCAAGCCATGTGCTACAATTCTTTGTGTTTGTGATTTTACACCCAAAAAAGGGATTTACAACTTAATTAAGGCATTTAAGGGAGTTCTTCATAGTGTTGAGAATATTAACCTACGAATTATCGGATCGCCCATTACTGATGGTCGAGAAGAATATGACAGAGTTTTACAGCTAATTCAAGCAGAATGCCTGGAAAATTGGATTACATTTGTGGGTCGGGTTGACCATTTTGAGCTTGCAGAGGAATACCGCCAAGCTGATCTTTTTGTACTAGCAAGTGCGACTGCACCCGATGGCAGCAAAGAAGGTATTCCTGCTGTACTCATGGAAGCTCAAAGTATCGGTTTGCCAGTAATCTCTACATACCATGCTGGAATCTCCGAAGCGGTGGTACATGAAGAAACGGGTTACTTGGTGAAAGAAAACGATATTAATGCCCTTGAGAAAGCACTGATCGCCTTACTCACTAATCGTTATAAAAGAGAAACCATGGGACGAAGAGGCCGCTTACTGATGGAGACTAATTTCGATGTGCGAAAGCAACGTATACACTTGGAAGAAATCTACGATTATGCCGCAGGGGATACACACTTAGTACCTCGAGATGATCCTCCAGCTCACTTTCCCTTGTAATATTATATCTATAGTCTATGGAAAAAAAATTGGCAGGTTATCCCGTTTTGGCAAATGGCATTCGTAAATGCGGTACTCATCTATTGCTCAGCTCACTCCAGCAAATCAAAGGATTAAGTTATACGGGATTCTTGTGGTATTTCGACACAGCGGAAGAAATCGCCTCGGAAAAAAAACAGCAGATTATACAATCTTTAAATGAGAACTCCCGGGGAGATTTTTATAGTGGACATATAGTACCTGATCCGGAGATTTTGAGGTCGGTTTTAGCCAAAGATTATCGTACTATCCTAATTGTTCGTGATCCACGTGATGTAGCATGTTCTCACGTTTTTGACACTCTTAAGAGGGAAGATTACCGATTTTATCAATACTACCGAGAGACTCTAAGGAACGACGAGGAGCGGCTCATGGTTTCGATATGCGGCGTATCTAGTAAATATGCAAGAGGCTCTACTGAACCTTTACCCAATATTGAAGCCCGTTTTCGTGTTTTTTTACCATGGATTAATCAAACTTCCAACTTGACAGTGAGATTTGAAGATTTGATAGGACCGAAAGGCAACGGCACAATTATTCGTCAATATAATACCTTGACCCGTATTTCCAATCATATTGGATTAAATCTAGATCGAGGCGAACTCGAACGAATTGCCCAAAACACCTATAATCCAAAGAGTGAGACTTTCCACCGTGGACAGATTGGCGTATGGAAAGATATGTTCCGACAAACTCACGTGCAGATGTTTAAGAAAATTGCCGGTAATCTCTTGGTCGAACTTGGCTACGAAAATAATACTGATTGGTAAAAAGGAAAACTAGTTTCACAATGAACCTGACAATCTCCTCACCAAATCTCCTAATGTGGTCAGTTTTTTTTGACTGTAATTTCACGTGTGATTTCTGTTTTGTTCATGATGATCGTACACGACCCAATATGAGTGGAGCTTACAAACGGTTTAAGGACTTAACCTATCATGATTATATGATAGATTTTATTGATAAGCTTGCTGAACAAACAGGTAAGTGGACTATCCTCTTGACAGGCGGTGAACCGCTTTTGATGCCAAATCTATCATATTTAACCAGTGCAATCACTCGTCATGGGCATAAACTCCGCTATAATACTAATTTATCGATCCCAATTGAATCAAATTCCTCCTGGCGAGCGGCAAATCCACCAGATAGTGTTGAAGCCTTTGTAGTCAGTATTCATCCACAGAGTATGCCCCGTTTAAATTCAATCATTAATCGGATCAAACTACTCAAACAATTCGGATATTCTTTAATTGTCAGGATGGTTGCTCACCCATCTCAACTCTACCTATTAGAGCATTTGGATCAGGTTTTTAAGGCACTCAATGTCACATTTGCACCTCTGCCACTTTTAACCGGTGGATACCCAAAGGCCTATACAAAGGAGCAGTTCGTTAAGGTTCGACAATACACGAAAGGCTACGCAGAATTGCTCTGCTTGTATGGAGGCGCCAGTACAGAAGGAAGAATTTGCCATGCGGGATCCAAGACCCTATATATTCAATCAAGACCCGATAAGGAGACAATCGACGATATTTCCCCGTGTATCTCTGTAAACTCTGCTAAGCCCTTAGAAAATTATTTGGGATCAAATCCGATTCGGTCAATCGACGAGTTAGTTCTTCCTCAGCCAGTCAGGTGTTTACGAGAAAAGCCCGTGTGCAACTGTCCAGCATTATTCGAGCATAACATTTTAATTGGATGTGAGACAAGACAAAACTATAATGAACTTCTACGTGGATTTACAGAACCTGCTTGGGAACAGTTTGAGATTTGGGCAAAGGAAAACAATATAGTTTTTTATGATCCTCCAAGTTACCTCAACGAAGTTGCAAGTCAGGGTTCCCTCCTTAAGAAGTAGTGACCAATCTTCAATAGGCAATATTAGTATAGATGCAGTAATCGACAAATCGCTGTGTTTGCCATCAACGTGGAATTGATCGATATTACATTACCAGAATTCAGACCAACCAACTCACTATTGCCGGTTAGGCATCTGACAAAATGTTCGAATTTCCATTAACAAAATCTGGCATAAAGTTCCACATATACTTATATTATTTGTCGAAGGTAAGTCATTTTGCTTAAAAGAAGCTACCAAACTTAATGAAAACTATTACTCATAAAAAGCCCTGGCATTTCAATCCTAGATATTGCTCTTTTCTTGGGGTTATGTTGTTCATAAGGAAAGAGTATATAAGGTAACAAAACAACTCTTTAACTATGCTAGCTAATGCAGACGATTTGTACTTCAATTTTTGGAATATTTGTTCTTGATGTAATTTTATTAGAGGTTTTTAAACTCAAAAAGGGACGCCAATTAGATATTGTTACACATCGGTAATTCTGACTATTTAGAAATACCTGGAGAAAAAATGGTACATAAATATGATATAGAAGCGGATTGGATATTACTTAGTAGTTGTAACTTTCGATGTCATTATTGTTATTGGCCAAACGAATCGTTAAGCAGCCGCCCACCTGTTTTGCCTGAGGTGGAAAAGGTTGCGGCTTTTTTCGATGATAGCCAACTCACTTGGTTATTGCATATCACCGGTGGTGAGCCATTTGTTTTACATGATTTCGCTAAATTGTGTGGGCTACTCACCCGCCATCATTTTATTAGTATAAACACCAACCTCTCACTTGATCGTATTAACGATTTCATCAATCATGTTTCACCCGAACGTACAAGTTTTATTAACTGTTCCGTCCATATTGAAGAACGCGAACGACGTAACTCTGTAGATGAGTTTATTCAGAGGGTTAATTTTCTAGAAAACGCTGGATTCAGGACGCTTGTATCTTATGTTTGTTACCCAAACCTTCTGGATCGCCTACAGCAGGATTGGAACTACTTCTTTAATAAAGGGGTTGTGATTATTCCCAAGATGCTGCAAGGAATTCACGAGGGGAAAAAATTCCCCGACGCGTATACTCAGAAACAGCGCGAAATCTTTTTGGATGTTTCTCTGCTGGCTGAGACTACTTGGCTTGGGTTACAAAGTAACAACCGAGAGTTTCCAACTATAAACATGTTTAAGGATCGAGATTTTGTTTCGAACGGGCTGCCAGACTACCAAGGCAAAATGTGCAATGCAGGTTATAAGTTTGTCCGCATCCGCGAGAATGGGGATATTCGTCGTTGCGGCCCTACAGATGTGCTAGGCAATATCTTTACAGGAGTTTTTCAACGCCGACTAGGATTATCTACTTGCAAAGAAATTGAGTGTCCCTACTTTTGCGAGAAATATGTAGTTAAGTAACAAGATGAGAGTGACTATGGATGACCCCGAACTACAATACCTAATAGAAGCTGAAAACCAACACTATCTAAATAACATTGATCTAATTGGAGCTTCCAACGCACCGACATCTTTCGTACGTAGTAACAATAATTGGGGCGTAGCGCAGTTTCGATCAGCGGAAGGCTATGCCGGAAAACGACCTTATGCTGGCACCGAGATTTTCGATGAGATCGAATTGCTTGCTGCCCGGCGAGGGTGTAGTGCTTTCCGCGCTGAACATTGTAACGTTCAGCCTGCATCAGGTTCTTTAGCCAACCTTTCCGTCTACAAGGCCATCCTGAGACCCGGAGATACAATCCTTTCCATGGAGATGAAATCAGGTGGACATTTGACTCACGGCCATAAAAGTCATATAGTCCGAGATTTGTATCGGGTTGTAGAGTATCAAGTTAATCCGGATACATATCTGCTGGACTACACGGCCATTCGAGAACTCGCTCATTCTTGTAAACCCGCGCTTATCATCGCCGGATCATCGACCTATACTCGAACTATTGATTTTTCAAGGTTTAAATCGATTGGTGATGAAGTCGGCGCGAAGGTTATGGCAGACATATCTCATACCTCAGGACTGGTTGCCACTGGACACCATCCAAATCCATGTGACGACAGCCTTATTGTCACATCTTCAATCGAAAAGACATTGCGTGGGACTCGAGGCGGATTCATCCTATCCCCGAAAGAATTAGCTCAAAAAATTGATCACGGGGTTTTTCCAGGAGTTCAATCTTCGGTTGGCTTGGATGGGATAGTTGCAAAGGCTAAGTTGTTTCTGGAAGTTCAAAGCGTGGAGTTCCACGAGTATATCCAAAAGGTGATTCATTTTGCCAGGTTGATGGCTGCTATATTTATCCAGAACAATCTATCCGTCTTACACGGTGGAACGGATACCCACTTAATTATTTTAGACATGCGCCCACAGGGTCTAAGTGGACGGGAGGCTGAAAAACGGCTTGAAAGGATTGGGATCCTTTCAAATCGCAACGTCATCCCATTTGATTCCTTACCACCCTTTGAAACCAGCGGTTTACGTTTGGGGACCTCGGCAATTACTGCTAGAGGTTTCAAAGAAGATGAAATTATCCAAGTTGCTGAATTGGTTTCGGCAGCACTTAAATCAGAAGAATGGACTGGAAAATTGGAGAAGGAACTTCAGGGAAAAGTGTCAAGGATGACTGCGCGTCTCCGTGAGGAAGACAGTTTGAACGATCTTATACAACCAAAGAATAATTCTCATTGAAACTAAAAATAGCAATTCACAACTTTAGAACTAATCCGAAAAACTCCAATGCTCGAGACGGGGCCAATTTCGCTTATTCTGAAGGTGTACAACTATTAAATGAGTATGACCAAACTATCCAAACGGAAAACCATGATTTTTACCGCCTGTGCCGAGACAACTCGTATGCCTATTCTGTCTTAAAAAACTGCGATTGCGTGGTAAGCAATGTTGGCCCACATGCTTACATTTATTTTTACCTCCGAAATAAATTTCATCTCAATTTTCGAATTGTGCGAGATGTTCGAACAGCACTGTGGAATGGTTACCTAATGCAGGAATTTTTACTTGCACCCTATCTACGAGAGCAAGATACTGTTATATTTTCATCAGCATACTCAAGAGACCTTTTTAAGAAATTGTTTCCGCATATCCGGCATGAATCTATGTTTGTATGCTATCCCTTGATGCATTTTTTTCCCGCTCAGCGGTGCGTTAGACTACAATCACGACTCTCCGAAAAATCCCCACTAATGATTGGATATATTGGGAGGCTTACGCCTGACAAGAACTTTTCCCAAGCATTAGACCTTATCATTAATTTGGAAAAAAACAGTCCAGGCCGATACCATCTTCACGCTGTTGGCGAGTGTCTTTTCTCGCGGTATCAATTAAAGTCAATACAAAGGAGATTGAAAGCCGAGACAGGAAATCCGGAAATTTACACTTGGTGTCCACCAGTGACGCATGATCAAATATGGAACGAATACAGTAAGATGGATATCCTGTTTTTCCCAAGCACTTCTAATCTGGAAACCTTTGGCCGGGTCCTCATTGAGGCGAGTTATTGGGAGGTGCCAATACTTTCAAGTACAGCCGCCGCCGCTTCTGAGCTATTGTCTCAGGAATCTCTGTTACCTACTAAATATTTTACAGATCAAGATTTCGATACACACCGAGCCTATCCGCTAGGGCAAGTCGATATTCAGGTAGCGATGGATAAATTGGCTCACATATCGAAACTTCCAGGTAGCAGTTCATTTTACACACGTTACTCCAGACACGACCAATTGTATTTCAACATTCTTCATGAAGGAAATAAAATCCACGGTAGCAGTTATATCCCCACAACAGAGCAACAAGGACGGTTTATTCGGTCTGTATTCATCAGGGGACTGGAACAACTTTCAAGCGTCGTTGAAGCTAACAATATCATATCTGAACTCCGGAACTTTTTTACTACCATTCAGGATTTTGGTAGTCCAAAATACTACATGGCTTTGGCTAAGTTACTTATCCAGTCAAGGTATCCTGCCAAAACATTGAATTTTGTCCAACGGAGTACAAACTTGCATGAGGATTTTACTAATATCGGTGGCATTGACCTACAAATGGCACATATAATTAAATTTTATCCTCACTATATAATTTCTCCACAAGATAGTATTGAAAAATAATGCAAATTATTTCTGTAACTTGTAAAAATCAGATTAGTTTCTCCATTTTTTTTATAAAACTTCAATTATTCATCAATCCGTCCAAGTACCCGATTCACGAATTGGAGATTTGCTATGCTATAAAGTGTCTGCATTTCACATCTAGAATTTTCAATAATTTCAGAGCCGAATTCGAGGTGAAGTGTGATGGTTTTTTGGCAAAACATGCTGATGGTTAATGAGTCCTAGCACAGCAAAGAACCTCGGTTGATTGAGTATTTGGCCATTGTTCTTGCAAAAAACTGCGATAATCTTTGGAGTGCGACTGAATTAGAGCAGGTAAAATTACATATCCAATTAAATTCTCAAAGTTTTCATGTGAAGTGTGCATATGACAGAAACAACTTGGGGCTTATGGTTTAATGAATTTCCGAATTACCAACGTATCCCTAAAGGACAGAAGCCAGAAGGGTGTCCAGAGTGGCTTGAGTCGAATCAATTCCAGACATGGCAAAAGCAGGGGTTGATCATCTGGAATAACACAGACAGAAAAATAGAGTCATTACATGGAACCGAGGCACTGGAATTATTAAATGCACTGGTATCACAAGATGCTTGGAAATCCAGTGGCGTCTCCATCACCCGATTGGTTCATCGAATTGAAATGAACCTGCCATCCCGCAAGAAACAAAAGAAAGATGAGCCAGAACCTGCAGTTGAGAAACCTAAGGGCAAGGATGTTTACGAAGAAATCATTCATTTGCCCCCGGAAGCCGGCTACGAATTGATCGAACAGCTAGAGTCAAAAAAACAAATTATTACCCAAATGGCAGAGCAGGAATAGAAACGCGCTCAAGAGGCATTGGGTCGAGTATATGATTTCTTATTCGAGCTCTCTCATAAGCATGAGATGAAGGAATTTGATTTCAAAACCAGGTCTTTTGAATGGCAGAGGGACGACGACACTCGCATGACTTGCCGTTATCAGGCTGCCGAAGGAAGGATTTGGCTGGCAGAGGATAAACTTTTCTGGAATACCTGCGTCAAACGAGAAGGTCATGTTGGAAATTCGCATCGCTTTATCAAGTTCATCGAAGCAGTAGACTGGGTGGAAAAGGAGATCGTTAATCTGGCAAATGAGCCAGATGTGAAGCAAGAAGTGGGCATACTAAGTGAAGATGAAATCAAAACAAACCACCTGCGCTTAAAAACGAAACTCATAAATGGACCTTATTGGATCGATGCTGCCCGGATGGAGCCACAACGGATTACCTACAAAGTCTTAATCGATCTGGAGGCTAAACCTATTTCCTATAAAAGTTTTGGGACAATTTGTGGCGACACCCATAAATATGCTGATCGCTATCCAACTCCAGGAAAACTTGCGAATGATATTCACCTTGATGCTGGTCATTTCCAAATCAGCCAAGTGCTTGGAGATAATTCCGAGCACTTTCGGTTTACCTCACTCACAAATTATTATCAAGAAACATCAGTGGCAGAGCTAGCCCAGCAAGTATGGAATCAAAGCCGGATATTGCAATTGTTCAAAACAGGAGAAATCGTTCGCGGTCGATTTGGATATCAGGAAGTCGAGACAGGATACATTACCTTACTGGGGGCATGTGGACAGGCTGACTGTCTATGGCGTGAGGAAGAAAACCGGAGTGAATTTATGGAAAGCAAAGCTCTGCGAGAATCTCTGAGTTTTGCTTTGGATGTTAATGATTATCGTGATTTTCTAGGATTATCTGCCGAATTGATAAGTGACGAAAGACTATTGGAATCCATGCACGAAATCAGGAGCAGCTCAAAGTTTATTCCGGATGAGGCACGAAGAGAAAGCTTAGTATGGCTTGCACAGCACAAGCCGCTGGATTAAGAACATCCCATCAACAAGGAAGCAGTCACTACCCTGCCTACTAAGGCTCCTTCCTTAACGACAGGGTAGCGACACCAGGGTAGCAATCTTGCTAAGATATAACCCATTGAGGTCAAAGTTGCTAATTTTCCGCCTCACAGCCGCAATCGTATCTGTCCGGCGGGGTACATATCTGGTATACGGGTATAAATTCAGAAAACGAACGTAGGCGGCACGTAGGCGGCGGAGAGGGTTCTCTCCGCCGCTTTTTGCTTTAATTTCCTATTACATCTTTCCATGTGGAATATAATGGCGCGGTGC
>Ga0172367_10000922_pt1 | contig 44367 bp, 43 predicted proteins | sample Lak10m_FD_114542 | JGI IMG/M metagenome (GOLD analysis project Ga0172367, IMG submission 114542) | Freshwater microbial communities from Kabuno Bay, South-Kivu, Congo - kab_022012_10m | ecosystem: Environmental > Aquatic > Freshwater > Lake | place: Democratic Republic of the Congo: South-Kivu...
CGGATGGCCTGTGGGTAGTTATTATTTCGCTGAGTTGGATGAAGTGGGATGTAGAGATACCACAGATGTTGCCGTAATAAATGCCTTTAATCCGCCTCAGATTTCTGTGGTAGAACACGATTTAAATTGCTATCAAGATCAATCGGGAATGTTAGAAGTAAGTGGTATTAATGGTACCGGAACCCTTACGGAAGTTTCGACTGGACAAACCTTGCCCACCAACTTGTCGAATTTAAGTGCTGGCGTTTATGAGGTTTTTATCTCAGATATCAATGGCTGTCAAGACAGCGTGATAGTCAATTTAACAGAACCGACTCAAATGACGGCCAGCGTGCTGGGCTATGATGCTGCGACTTGCGCGGATTCCCCTGACGGTGTCGTGCATTATTCTTACTCGGGTGGAATTATGCCTGTACATTATTTGGTGCAATCGACAGGAGCAAATGGATTAATAGGAAATCAAATTCAAAATCTAATCGGTGGGCCAGATACCATCATCTTCACCGATAGTCATGGTTGCATCTTTAATTTACCTATAACAGTTACGGCGCCTCCTGCCATTGCAGTAATAGATACTATTGTTCGTCCGTTGTGTAGCGAATACATCGATGGCTCGGGTCAATTTAGATTTGAAGGAGGAACTGGAACCTTAAACGTCGATTTTCAAAATGGGAATTACACCATCCTTCCTCAAAGCATTACGGAATATTGGGTGAGTCAAATGGGACTAGGACCTATTCATATTGTTGTTCACGATGCCGTTGGTTGTCAGCGTGTATTTGACTACACTATTCTACCGGTCAACGATCCTGAAAATATTTCCATTACCCTTACCGCCGAGAATGAAACGTGTTTTAATCGGAAAGATGGTTCGGCCACTGCGACGGTTGATAATGGTGCAACACCAATTAGTTACCTCTGGAGCGACAATGCCGCGCAAACGACAGCAACAGCTTCTGGTTTACGTGGGAATATCACCTATAAAGTTGATGTCATAGATGCGAACGGATGTGTGTATAAACGAAGCATTAAAGTGCCACTGACAGACGGATGTTTTTATGTGGCCAACGCCATTACGCCTAATGGCGATGGTGCCAATGACACCTGGGCCATTGGTGGCTTAGAAGGTTATCCAAATGCCAAAGTAAGTGTGGTGAATCGTTGGGGACAAGTGGTGTTTGAATCGACCGGTTATCCATCGCCTTGGAAAGGAGTAGGACCCAACGGAGCTCTTCCCGCTGGCGATTATTATTATATCATTGTTTACGATCCGTCGAAAGAACCACTAACCGGTTTGCTAACTTTGAAATACGAATGATGCGTTACTTCATTGCCATAGCTGTTTGCATGATGTGCTTCGCGAATGCCGAAGCGCAACAATGGCCGCGTCGTACCCAGTTTATGGTCAATCCGTATTTGGCTAATCCCGCTGCTGCTGGAATTAGTCGCGATATTCCCATCTACACGACCTATCGTTCGCAGTGGAACAGTCTTAGTGTTCATCCGCAAACCTTTTACTTATCGGCTCAGAAGAATATACCAGGCGGATTCGGAGCAGGGATCCTTTTAACCAATGACCAAACTGGGGCGTATAGCAATACCTCATTAGAATTAACGGGTGCTTTTCACGCCAACATCAACCGCACACAAACGGTAAGTTTCGGGCTTGGATTAATTGGTACGCAGCACGTGTTTAGTTTATCTGAAGCAAACGTAGTGGACCCCAATGACGTTGCGTTAAATAACGGGCAACAACAAACAGGTTATGCCATCAATGCCAACGCAGGAATCTTTGTTTCAGGTAAGAAATATTTCGTTGGAATTAGTGTCCCGTATTTCTTCAATACCAAAATGAATTTCACTGGAAAGTCAGATTTGCAGCGCGATGTACGTCATTTCCAATTGATGGGAACACACGCCTTTAAGTTAACCAAAGAATGGGAATTGTCACCCGGATTTATGTTGCGCTTAACAGGAAATACGCCGCCGCAAATTGAATTGAATGCCATGCTGAACTACGAGCGTAGTTTATATGGTGGATTCACCTATCGCCCTGGCGATTCGTGGGCTGCTATATTGGGATGGCGTTTTGAGGGATATAGTCTTTGGTATTCTTACGATTTAACCACCGGAAAGGCGCATCAATTGGCGTTGAGTACGCATGAAATTACCATTGGATATAACCTCAAAGGAAGACGGGGATTCAAACCGGGATCTGTGGGTTCAGGGCCTCGCAAGACCATGCTGACGATGTAATTTTCAGTTCGTTATTCCATTAGTTCTTTTTATCTTCACAGGATGAAAAAAATCTTCGTACTTCTTTTCTCTTTCTATAGTTTGTTTGCCACAGCGCAAACCACGTGGCAGGTGGGAAATACCACTCTGACCGAATCAGATTTAGTGACGGGCGTTAACCTCCCATGGGAAATCTTGTGGGGACCCGATGATTATATCTGGTGCACCTTGCGCACAGGAAGTGTCATTCACATTGACCCTAACACAGGTAGTTATACCACGGTGTTGACAAAGACAGTTCCTTACAACGGACAATCAGAGCCAGGTATGTTGGGTATGGCTATGCACCCAGATTGGGTGAATACACCAAAGGTGTATTTGGTATATAATTACACGCAAGGTAATAATATCAAAGAGCGCTTGTCGGTGTTCGATTGGGACGGAGCCAATTTGGTGAATGAACAAATTTTAATCGATGCCATTCCGGGTTATGCCAATCACAATGGATCACGTCTATTGATTTCGCCAGACGGGAAATTACTGATGACTACTGGCGATACCGCGAACGGATACCCATACGTTGGTAATTCGTCTACCTACATCTCTCAAGACACTTCGTTGATTAATGGTAAAATTCTTCGCATCAATCTAGATGGAAGTATTCCTTCAGATAATCCATTCCCAGATTCGTACATCTATACATTCGGTAATCGCAATCCACAAGGTTTGTGCATTGGACCGAACAACATGATTTATGAATCAGAGCACGGACAAAATAATTCCGATGAATTTAATTTGGTTGAAGCCGGAAGAAATTACGGATGGCCTTTGGTAGAAGGGGCGTGCAATACCACTTCAGAGCAAACGTTTTGTGCAGCAAATAACGTCCGTGAACCTCTTTTAGAATGGTCTCCGTGTCGAGCAGTGAACGGCATTGAATGGTATCATCATCCTGCCATTCCGGAATGGAACAATTGTATTTTAATGGCTGTATTGGGCGGATTAACCAGTGGTGGTACACCAAGCCCATGGCATCGTTTGTCTGTGATTCATTTAAGTCCAGACGGATTAACTGCCACCTGCACCGATGCCACCGATACCTACTTTGTTGGGTTAAACAAACGCCTACGCGATATCTGTGTGAATCCATACACCGGCGCTTTGTATGTTGCATTAAACGGAACTGCTTACCCTGGTTCAGGTCCGAACATCATCAAAGAATTCCGCAACATGGCTTATCAGGCCGTTCCGAATATTGAAGCAGAACAACGCGTAAGTTTATTCCCCAATCCAACTTCAGAAATACTGAATATGAAATTTGCTACCGATCAATTGGGAGGTGTGTATTCGATTTACGGATTCAACGGTATGTTGGTGAAGCAAGGAAAAATTAATTCTTCAACGATGCAAGTCGATGCGAAGGAATGGAGCAAAGGTTCTTATTTTATTGTTGTAGAATCGTTGATTGGAACAACAACCAAGACCTTTATTGTTCAGTAAGACATGACATTTACTCGTTTTATAAGGACGGCAAAGTACATGGTACTTTGCTGTTTTTTTTGTTTGGTGGGAACGCTTGAATTGGAAGCGCAGATTCGTGTTGATGAAAGCAGCACTGAACTGGCAGCCGACACATTGGAGCTGACGTTTGAAGTCGTGGATATTAATTCAATCCCAGTTCTACAGGCTTTCGCTATACAAAATGGAAAGAAGATTAGATGCAACGATATGGGGAGAATTACCCTGACTTGTCGCGTGACTGAATCGTTTGATTTTGGTGCAGAAGGATTTCAAAACGGTGGTTTTTGGGTCCCAAGAGATTTCGTAGGTAAGAAGAATGGAGTGCAAGTCGTCTATCTCTATCCCATGGCGAAGCAGTTGGAAGCCATTACCGTTGCAGGTTATGGAAGCAACCGCGGAAATCTAAGCACTCCAGCCAGTGTAGGCATAGCGCGAATTGCACAGCGGTCGGGTGACGGTTCCTCTATTCAGTCTGCTTTCAATGATATCAGTGGAGTTTCTTTCGATTCACGAGGATACGGAGGAAGTGCTCGGCTAAATATTCGTGGAAGTTTTTATCGCGCTCCCACCACCATTCGCAATGTGAAAATGTACTGGAAGGGGATTGCTATGACCAGCGCAGATGGACAGGCTCCCATTGAATTAATCGATGCCAACACCGTGAATACCGCCTCTGTGTTAAAAGGCCCAGGCAGTGGCGTATGGGGCAATGGAACAGGTGGTGTGGTTATTTTTGAACCTCTCACTTACTATAGAACCGTTACCGGAAAATTTAATCAAGAGGTGGGGGAATTTGGTTATAGAAAATCGGTGTTTCAAGTCGGAGTTAAGGGGAAGACTGCAGGTTTTTCTGTGAGTCATATCATTCAACAAACCAACGGTTATCGTTTGCAAGAGGCCAATCAAAAGCAACAAACTGTACTTGAGTTTAATGCGAGTACCAAACGGTGGAAGCATTACGCTATGGCTATGCTGTATGATGGCTCGTGGCAATTGCCTGGATCCTTGTCGCAATCACAAGTTCAGCAGGACCCTCGTCAAGCCAACGCCTACAGCCTAGCAAACAATGCGCATGTGGAACGCAATAGAAAGATGATTGGATATTCGGGTGAATATTTGACGAAGCAACAGATTAAAATCGAATGGTCGGGAAATGTTTTTCTTACCGATAAAATAAATCCTTACGGCACCTCGGCTTCCGCAAGCGGATACAAGGATGAATCGGCCAATGGGCAAGGACAGCGCGCGGTAGTTTCACGCACCTTTTATTCGAAAGACGATGCCAACTGGCCTGTAAAATTCAAAGTGGCAGTGGGCGAAGAAGTGCAATGGGAAGCTTTTCAGTTGAGTGAGTGGGGATTGTTGAATGGAGCGTCTGACGGCAATTTGAAATACCAATTCCATGTTGATTATACCACGTCGAATTTCTTTTACCAAATGGAAGCAGAGGTGAAAAGCAAATGGTTCGTTTCCACTTCCGTTGGCATGAACAATACGCAATCGCACATCACAGGCTCGTCAAAAGACGCTCTTCAGATTTGGTCAGACGTCAATGCACGAACCAATGCCAATCCGAATGCGCGTCTTTATCCCAACGTTGGACTTAGCTACCAACTATGGAAGTCAGAGAAATTGGGAAATTGGTATGCCTTCGCGAATTACAGCACAGGCAGCAGTGCTCCAACGATTTTCGAGCAATACGATTATTCGAATCAATCGTTGAACACCAATTTGCGAAATGAATTTGCACGCAATACGGAATTAGGTGTCAAAGGAAGTCCAAAGAATTCTTACATCGAAATCAACGCCTATGACCAAGTGGTAACAGGTGCTATTGTTCCTGGTAATGTCTTGTACAACGGCTATTATGTTACCTATAGCAACGCCGGTAAATTGGTTCAGCGTGGATTAGAGTTTATGGCTCGAACAAAGGTTGAAGCTAGAAAATGGAATTGGGAAGGCTGGACCAGCGGGTCATGGACTAACTATACCTTGGAAGGACAAAGCGGTACTGGTCGTATGCCTGGAATGCCTTTGGCCACGTGCACCCAGGGTATGCGATTGAGTGAGTTAAAAGGGTTTAGTGTGCAGGTTTCAAATACCTGGACAGACAAGACATCCTTGAACTCAACCCAGAGCGCTTGGGCGCCAGCGAGACATGTGTTAGCTGGTGGGGTGGGCTATAATCATTCATTCGTGAAAATAACCGAGGGAGGTGATTTCATGGTAAAAACCATTAAACTCAAAGGGGCCATAGATGTTAACGTGGGCGTTAACAATGCCTTGAACACTGTTCATACTACGTATTACCAGCTTAACGCAGCCGCAGGCAAGTATTTCAATCCAATGGCTCGAAGAAATTTCTATGCAGGAATTTCACTGCGTTACTTCTTGTAACTTTGCGGCATGATTCAGTGGAAGTACCTATGTGTGTTCGCGTTAGCCATTTCTCTATTTAGTTGTGGGGAAAAAGAATTGGCGCGTGCTAGCTATGAATTTCCTGAAGGATATACTTGGAATAAATCAGATACGGTTGAATTGAAATTAAACGTTCAGCACAACGCTGAACCGTGCGAGCTTTTTTTGGATGTGCGTTATGCGACGTTCTTCCCAGCAGCCGATTTGAATTTGAAATTGATTGAAGTAAACCCACAAGGCGAACGTATTTCTCGCGATTTAAGCATTCCTATTCGCAATGCAAAAGGAGAATTTGAAGGCGATGTGAGTGGCGACATTGGTGATATCACCCGCGAATTGGAATCGGTTAAGCAATTTCCAACACACGGGACATATACCTATAAATTGGTTTACACCATGCCAGTGAATCCCTTGGTTGGCATTATGGAATTTCGCATACGTGCGACAGAGAAGGAGAAAAAGAAATGAGAGATTTTAGAACGTTTGCCTTTCACACCTTAGGATGTAAGTTGAACTTTTCCGAGAGTTCTACCTTGGCGCGCGATTTTCAATCGAACGGGTACGGTCGGGTGGAAGTGGAAGACGGACCAGATGTTTTGGTCATCAATACCTGCAGTGTTACCGATGAGGCCGATCAAAAATGTCGCTATACCGTTCGCCGAGCCAAGCGTTCGAATCCGAATGTGTTCATTGCTGTCATTGGATGCTACGCTCAGTTGAAGCCTGAAGAAATTGCAAAAATTGAAGGAGTGAATGTCGTGCTCGGCGCGAATGAGAAATTCAATTTGCTGAAGCACATTCAAGAACACAACGATGAATCTGCACGTGTGCAAGCGGGTGAAATCAAAGACGTAAAAGAGTTTATTCCATCGTTCTCTAGCGGGGATCGTACACGTACGTTTTTAAAGGTGCAAGACGGATGTAATTATTTCTGTGCGTTTTGCACTATACCCTTAGCTCGTGGCAGGTCGCGCAGCGCCAACATCGAAGCTACCGTGAACGAAGCGCGCAAAGCCATTGCCAACGGCGCGAAGGAGATTGTGCTAACGGGTGTGAACATCGGTGATTTTGGAACCGCTCACAACGAAACCTTGTTGCAATTGATTCAGCAATTGGATGAGTTGGAAGGAATAGAGCGTTATCGCATAAGCAGTATTGAGCCGAATTTATTGACTGACGAAATCATTGATTTCGTTTCCACTTCAAAACATTTCATGCCGCACTTCCACGTGCCGCTTCAAAGCGGAAGTGATCAGGTGTTGCAAATGATGCGAAGAAGATACCGCACTGAATTGTATCGCAATCGCGTGGCTCGTATCAAAGAGAAAATGCCACATGCCTGTATTGGAGTGGATGTTATTGTCGGATTCCCCGGTGAAACTGATGAGCTATTTCAAGAGACGGTTGCGTTTTTAAAAGATTTAGACGTTTCGTATTTCCATGTGTTCACCTACAGTGAACGTCCGAATACAACAGCCTTGCGCATCGACGAAGTGATTCCAATGGAGGTGCGCAATGAACGAAATAAAATCCTCCGATTGTTGGGTAATAAGAAGCGCATGGCCTTCGATGCGCAGTTCAAGGGACAAACCGCGATGGTGCTTTGGGAAACGAAAGACGATGAAGGATTTTTATCGGGCTTCACTGAAAACTATGTGAAGGTGCGCATCCCATATCAGGAGCATCTTTCAAACACCATCAGTGAAGTGGTGGTATAGTTTAAAAATTTTAGTTTGATTCAAGCACCAATTGCTGCATCTTTGTCGCGTGAAATCCTTACTTGTCATAGGCACCGCAATCGTCATTCTCTTTTCACAGAGCATGTCTTCCTTGGTGTATTTAGACTGGAGTATTCACAAAAAGCAATTGGTTAAATCGTGCTGTATTCAAAAAGACAATCCGAACAACACCTGTCAAGCTTCGTGTTGCTTGAAGAAAAGTCTCGATAAAACATCTAACAAATCCACTTTCACATTTTCATTTCCTCGTCTTACATGGTTTGCCAGTTGGCACATCATTGTAACAGCTTCTTCTGCTAATGTTAGAGAGAACGGAATGCCAAACGCCTACTATCTCGCATTGCATTCTTTGAAGCATGTCATAGGGCTAATAAAGCCACCCTCTTTTTTGATTTAATAGGTTCTGATCGTTTCCTCTTGCAGAGCTTGGGAGACTATTGCTTGTTTTCTACTTAGAAGGCCAAGCGGTTCTTAATTATTAAAATCAAAAAAGAAATTGTATGAAAAATGTGTTTTATTTAGCGGCTGGTGCTGCTTTGTTATTTGCGTCATGTAAACCCGATCCAACAGAAGTGCCGAACACTGCTGTGATTACCGTGAACTCTCCTTTGGAAGGACAAGTGTTTGAACACGGCGATACTGTGTTTATTCAAGGGAATGTGGTGGCTACGGGAATGATGCACGGACTGGATATTCATATCCATAACGAGGCGACCGATTCTATTTTCTTCGATTATGCCTTTCCTCAGCACGGCAGTGTGTATACGTTTAGTGAGCAATGCATCAATAACGTGACAGATACCACCCAGCTAATGCTTCACGTAGAATGTGAGATGGACGACAACGGAGGTGTGGCTAGTAAAATCGTGAATATTCAACTTAACCCGTAATTAATTTCGGATTCAAGGTGGCGGTGATGAAGTCATTCGCCAATGAACCTCGCGCAGGAGAATATTCTCTTCCGTAAAAAATGATTTGCAAATGAAGCTTGTTCCACTTGTCTTCGGGAAAGAGCTTCTTTGCATCTCGTTCGGTTTGCTCCACGCTTTTTCCGTTTGTCAATTTCCATCGCGTCATTAAACGGTGGATATGTGTATCAACGGGAAAGGCGGGGACACCGAACGCCTGCGACATAACCACACTGGCTGTTTTATGTCCTACGCCCGGTAGGGCTTCTAGCGCTTCGAATGTTTGCGGAACTTCACCGTTGTATTGATTCACTAAAATTTCCGACAATCCGAAAATGGCTTTCGATTTGGCGGGTGATAGTCCGCACGGACGAATAATTTCTTTAATTTCTTCCACACTCAGTTTAATCATATCGAACGGATTGTTCGCACGTTTAAAAAGCAGCGGGGTGATGGTGTTTACACGTGCGTCTGTGCATTGTGCTGATAGCAAAACAGCAATCAATAAAGTGTACGCATCGGAGTGATCAAGCGGGATAGGTGTGGTTGGATACAAGCGTTCCAACTCATGCATGACAAATTGCGCCTTCTCTTTTTTCGTCATGAAGCAAAGAAAGTCACTTGTGGTTTTTCTTTCACCAAATACTCGCGAACACTGGTCCCCATCCAATTCAATTCAATCATGTTTTTTTGATCGAGGAATAAATCGAAGAACAATTTGTTTTCAAAAGTGACTGTTTTTGGCGCGGCACATGGTGCTTCCATAAAGACAATGATCATGTCGTTCTCGTAGCTATATCCCAGTACCGATTTGTCAGAAGTTTGTCCGTTTACCGACACATTAAAAACTCGATTCACATACTCTTTAACCAAGTCATTATCTAACTGCGATTGGTTCTCTAAATGCACAATCTTTCCAAAGGATAGAAGTATCATGCGCTCCATGTCATCGGTGAAAATCTTTGAGCGAATCTCTAAGGTTCCTGCAATGTTATTGTGATCAACATAGGTATAGCTCATGTAGAATTTGTGAAGCTCAACCGGATTGGCTGTAAGCGTCATCGGGAAGAGAAATACAAGTAACACCCAAGGTTTCATGAAGCTAAGTTACAAACTATGTCCAGAATTATTTGCCCTGCCTTACCTTTGAATCATGTTAAAATGCACGCTAACTCAAGAGGAACTGCAACGCGCGAACGATTTAATTTCCAATGCCTCTTCCATTGTACTCTCTACCCACATGTCGCCCGACGGCGATGCGGTAGGTTCGGTGGGTGCTATGGCTCAATTGCTACGCAAGCAAGGTAAAAATGTGACTGTGGTATTCCCAGACGATGTGCCGTCGTTTTTACAATGGGTTCCTGGTTCTGAACAAAGTTTAATTTTTAAATATCAAGAGGAAGCGGTTAAGCATGCGGTGCAACAAGCAGGATTATTAATTATTCTCGATTACAATCACCTCGGAAGAATTGGTGACGGACTGGGTGCTGTGCTAACCGAAGCGGTGAAAAATCTTCCCACCTTATTGATAGACCACCACGAACAACCTGCCACTTTTCCGCAAGTGGTGTATAGCGATACCAGCATTTGTTCCACCTGCGAAATGGTCTTTCATTTTGTTGGAGCCATGAATTGGTTAGACTTCATTGATGTCCCAACGGCCCAATCTATCTATTGCGGCATCATGACCGATACGGCTTCGTTTCGTTTTCCAAGCGTAACTCCCGAAACCCACGAAATAGCTGCGTTTCTCATGCGCAAAGGCTTAAAGCCTCATGTTGTTCATGAGCAGGTCTTCGATGCACAACGCACCGATCGTCTGCGATTAACGGGCTATGCGCTTTCGGAATGCTTGACCGTGTTACCCGAACATAAGGCAGCGTTCATTGCAATTACTAAAGAACAACTCGATCGCTTCAATCCTCAACCGGGCGATACCGAAGGATTAGTTAACACCGCTTTAAGTATTGAGGGAACTACCATCGCTGCTTTCTTTCGCGAAGACGAAGGGTGTGTGCGAATTAGTTTTAGAAGTAAAGGAACCCGCGATGTAAATCTATTGGCACGCGCTCATTTCAATGGCGGTGGTCACAAGAACGCGGCAGGTGCGCGCATGTATACCAGCTTGCAAGAGGCTATTGCGACATTCATTCAATTATTAGAGAAAAATGAAATTTAAACTACTCGGTGTTTTCGGGTTTATACTCGTTGCCTTTGCAACCTTGGTTGGCTGCGATGGCTGCACGTCAAAGAAAAAGAATGTAGCGGGAAAACCTCAGGAATATGATTCAGTGATGATAAACGCTCATCGCGGACAGACCAAATACGAACTTACCCAAATTGCAGAATACGCCAAGAAGAACAACTGGCCAGTGCAATTGACAGGTACCGGCATTTCTTATTGGATTTATCAAGTAGGGAAGGGCGAGCAAGCGAAGAACGGACAAACAGCATTCATTAAATACGAAGTGTCGTTGCTTGACGGTACGGTTTGTTATAAAGGCGGAAGCAACGGCGGGGCAGCATTTAAAATTGGACAGGACCACGTAGAAAGCGGATTGCATGAAGCCATTCTGTTGCTGCACGTGGGTGATAAGGCCAAAGTTATTTTACCTTCCTATCGCGCTTTCGGTGTCACAGGCGATAACGATAAAATTCCGTCAAACGCTTCTGTCGTTTACGATATTGAATTGTTGAAATTAAATTGAAGTACACCCGAGCCATAGGTTTTCTTCTCTTGCTGCTCGCATCAAGCTGCAATCTGCATCCCGTAGTAACGCAAATCAGTCGGCCAGAATGGATTGATTTTTCTAACGGCAAAGCCCGAATAGATATGCACACGTCGAACGATTACATTCAGATGAACGATGAGATTTCTATCTTTCAGCAAATCGTGATGCAACAAGGCGTTTTTGTAGAATCGGCAATAACTCATCACACACTGAAGCTAGGCGAACAAGACCAATTGTTACCTGGCTTGGCTTCACTCATTACGCAATGTCGTCGCGGAGAAAAAGTGCGCGTGTGGTATCACTTTCCAACGGGTTATCACTCGTCGATGGGTTCAGTAATTACCTTCGATTTGGTGATTGAATAGTCGCTTTTGTTTTCCTGCGATCTGCTTATATTCGGGACATGCTTAAGACAATTATTCTACTTATTGTGGCCCTGGTGGTTTTGCCACTCACAGCGTATTATTTAGATCCGCAATTCACCGATTTGCAATGGCGCATGATTCGCGTTACAGGAACATCTGCTTTAATCGTGGCTACTCTATGTTTTGTATTGGCCGAGCTCACCAACAATTGCAGTCAAGTTGATAAAATCTGGAGCGTTGTCCCCATTCTCTACGTCTGGCAAAACGCGTATCTCACCGATTGGAATCCGCGCTTGGTGTTAATGGCTTGTTTAGTTACTCTATGGGGCGTTCGATTGACCTATAACTTTTCGCGTCGTGGTGCCTATTCTTGGAAATTCTGGAGTGGGGAAGAAGATTATCGGTGGGAAATCCTGCGGAAAAATCCGCTGTTCAACAGTCGCTTGAAGTGGACCTTATTCAATTTGTTTTTTATTTCCTTCTACCAAAACATACTCATTTGGTTAATCACTACACCAACTATTTATGCAACAGTTCCTGGTGCCCAAGCCTTGGGATGGAAAGATATTTCTGTAGCCGCATTGCTTCTTGTTTTCTTAGTTATTGAAACCATTGCCGACCAACAACAATGGAATTTTCAAAACGAAAAGCATCGTCGCATTAAGAACAACGAAACGCTGGAAGCACCGTATGACAAGGGTTTTGCGCACACCGGTTTGTGGTCTTTGGTTCGTCATCCGAATTACTTTTCAGAGCAAAGCATTTGGGTTGTGTTCTACCTCTTCACCGTTGTTGCAACCGGTCATTGGTTAAACGGAAGTTTAGTAGGGGCTGTTCTTTTGATTTTACTTTTTCAAGGCAGTGCCGATTTCAGTGAAGGTATCTCAGCTGAAAAATATCCGGCGTACAAAGAATATCAAAAAAACGTCGGACGATTTCTTCCGAAGCTCTTCAAGTAATTTACATAAACTTGCGAAGCAAGTTCGCTAACCACTCACGTCCTTTGTAAGGCGGATAAATCAGCGACGTTGTATTGAACCAACGGGGAGCCTTCACGTATGCGCGCAGATGCGTGAATTCTAAAAATCCGTGGTAGCCGTGCGAATAACCATGTCCGCTGAAATTGGCGCCACCAAATGGCATACGCACATCGCCTAGATGCAAGAATACATCGTTGTGTGTTACACCACCCGACCAAGTATTGAATAGAAAGAAAGCCGATTTTCTTCGCTTGTTCGAGAAGAGGTAAAGCGCAAGAGGCTTTTCTTTTTTACGCACGAACTGCACCGCTTCTTCGGCACTGTGGTATTCGTACACCGGAAGTATGGGCCCGAAAATTTCTTCTTGACTAACTGCTAATTCTTCTTTGGGATTTAACAAAAGTGTTAATCCAAAATGTCTTGAACTCGGAATGGATTTTCCTTCAAAGAGCACATCAGTTCCAGCGGATTTCGCGCTAGCCACTAAATCAACTAATCGGTTGTAATGCTTTTCTGAAACGATGGACACGCATTCGTCGGTGTTTATTTCTCCGTTCTGGGTGTATCGCTTTTCGTATTCGGCTTGCACATGAGCGGCAAACGTTTTTGCTTGTCCCTTCGGAAGCAAAACGTAATCGGGCGCAATGCAGGTTTGTCCGGCGTTAGTGTATTTCCCCCACACAATTTTTTTCGCAGCATCGTGTAAGTTGTATTTCTCATCGATGAACACAGGCGATTTTCCACCTAATTCTAATGTTACACTGGTTAAATGCTTCGAAGCAGCGGCCATGATTTTCTTGCCTACAGCCGGCGAGCCCGTGAAGAAAATATGGTTGAATGGAAGTTCAAGTAGCGCTTGAGCGACTGTGGCGTCGCCTGTGATTACGCTCACTTCTTTTGGATGAAACGTGTCGTTCACAAAGACGCGTAAGGCTTCGCTGACGTTTGGTGTGAATTCGGAAGGCTTAAGGATGGCAGTGTTTCCAGCGGCAAGGCAAGAGACGAGTGGGGCAAGAGTTAATTGCACAGGATAATTCCACGGAGCAAGAATGAGGCATACGCCTTTGCTTTCGGGGATGAGTAGTGAGCGTGAAAACGGATTAGCCCAGTTAATTCCAGGAGATTTTGGACGCATCCATTTTCCCAGTTCTTCCGAGACCGCATTGATTTCTGAAAAGATGAGTGCGAATTCGGTAATGATTGATTCGAAGGTGTGTTTATTCAAATCTTTGCGCAGGGCTTCGGTCAATGCCGACTCGTGTTTTGAAAGGCCGTTTGCAAAGCGTTTTAACAGATTACGGCGTTCTTTCACCGAGCTGTTTTTCGAAATAAACGCGTGTTGCTTTTGCAGCTCAAAAATCTCATTCATACTCATACTACGAAGTTAGTTTATGATTCTTTAAACTACGTTTAGAACTTTTAGATTTTACTTGAATTACAAAATCAATGTCCAAAGCTGTTCCAAGTGCTTGTATCATCCGAAAACTGGGGATTCTTATTCCTGTATTGATTTGAGTGAGGAAACTAGGTGTGGTTCCCACCAGTTGTGCCAATTCAGATTTAGTCAAGCCCTTAACCTCGCGTTGTTTATCTATTGCTACGAGAAACTGATGAGCCAATGATAATGATTGTAGTTCGTGATTAGTGGGGTCATGAATGGTTTGAACTATAGAATCAAGGAAATTTCTTTTTGCTTCATCAACGTATTCCATAGCGATATGCTCCGATTTTTTCAATGATGTTTTTCTCATGATTCGATAATTTTTGATTTTTCTTTTTTGCTAGTGCTTCGCACAAAATGAGTTTTTGCGTTTCTTCTTGAATAATCAGTTTACAATAAACCCTAGCGTTATTCGAGCCTTTGCCTAATTTCAAGGCATATACATCGTGCGTAGCAGAGTTTATACTTTCTTTTTCAAAAAGATCCTTGTGTATTTGTAAATGTTCCAAATACAACTTCAGAAATAATTGAAATTTCTTTTGGTAAGCCGATTTGGATTCAAAAAGAGCAATTAATTCGTTAAAGTTTGACGCATCTATCCAAACTTCTCGTGTGTTTGATTTTGATTTAGAAACAAAGATAGCAAATCGGTTCATATTTTTAAGCAATAGCTAAAATTTATTCATGCTCTCTAACAGGAAGAATTTCCATAGGAAGTTGTTCTGGGCTAGGAGGAAGGTCAATAAGCCAATGCGCTAGAGTGGGTTGTCCAGATTCAATCCAGGCACTGTACCACAGACATCCTAGGGCATACACGGCCCGTTGCATGCGGCGTTCCACTTGATTGCCTAGCATGCTCGAATAGGCGAGGCTATAGTCGTGTGAATAGGTTCGTATTTCTACACCGTTGCGCGATTCATAGGTGTATTTTAAATCGGAAGGGAAACGTTCACTTAAATCGCGCTCCATGCGCAGCACAGAATCAACCGCGGCATAGCTTTCTTTCAGACGCTCCCAAATAAAATTCATGGGATCTTCCACGTACCGCGCCTTGGGCATCCAGAAACTATAGTCCATGAATTTTATTTCGGGGACACGGCTTTCCCAAAAGCCGTGTATGCCGCGTTGATTCGTCTGTTGTCCGTTGTAGTTGCTCGTGGTATGTAACGGCACATGAATGTCACCGACGTAGTGTCCCAACTCGGCCGACAACTGCAAGACCCGCTGAATATTCCCCTCGCGAAAGGCATTCACCAATCGCTTATAAACGAAATACAAATTCCACGGAGCAATGCCGTGTTTGCGCAAACTGTCTTCGCTGTATATCAACACGGCCTCGTCCCAGCGCTGCGGCAGTCCACACCACGCATTGCTGTCCTGCGTGTCGTAATACCGATCAACATCTAGGAAATGGCACTCGGCTTCGCCCTTTAATCCATACCGACGTTTATCCGGATCCACCGCATGTGTCACCAAATAATTCATGTGGTATTTGTAAAAGCCAAAGATTTCTTCAGGCAAGGTGTACACCGCCAGTTCGTTAATTTTCTTGTGGCCAAAGAATCCCCAATCATCGGCGGCTAGCGACGAACACGGAGCAGAAACAAGCAGTAAATAGAAAATAAAAACTCGCATTTTTTAGGTGCGAGTTTAGTTGAAATATCAAGCGATAAACAGAAATGCTTATGGCATAAAGACGCATATTACATCTTCACCAAAACGCCGTCGCGCAATACCGGTATGCACGGAACGGTGTCCACCATCAAGCAATATTTTACGTCTTCCTGAATCTTTAATTGCATCAATCTTCTGCGGTGCGAACTTGAACGCAAGAAGCTATACATGTTATCACGTGCCGAACGAAACAAGAATTTCGCAGCAATGGTGCTGTCTTCGTGCGAATGAAATTTGCGACTCTCAATCAAGCGGTCGGCAATCGCTCCCGCACAAATGGTGTCTTCTAAATTCATTTTTTCTTTCCATCCAGATGCCAATACCAACACGTCTTTGTTTTGTTCCAATAACCAATCGCAAATCGTGCTGAGGTTATTCAAACATCCAATAACAACCATACGTTCTTTCGCCACTTCAATGGCTTTGGTTCCGTTGGTGGTAGTTAAAACAACCGTTTGTCCAACCAACTCAGGAGCCATAAAGGCGTAAGGTGAATTTCCAAAATCAAATCCTTCCACCACCTTACCGTCGCGCTCAGCCGCAACAACAAATCCGCGTTGGCGGTATTCAATCGCTTTTTCAACTGAACTTACGGGAATAATCTCTTTCACACCTTTGTGCAAGGCGGTTGTGATGGCGCTGGTGGCGCGCAACACGTCAATAACAACTACAATCTCGAAATTGCTTCCGTACAAGGGAAATTGACTGGGAGAATAACAAACTTCAACGGTTTTTCTATCGCTGTGCAAAGGTGTTCTGGTGTTGGTGGAATGGTAAAAATAGTAAATCTATTCCGATGCACGAAATTCGCTATTGTCCTACCTTCGCGTTATGCGGATTAACAAGTTTATTAGCGACTCTGGAATGTGCAGCAGACGTGAGGCCGATCGCTTCATTGAACGCGGCGTCGTTACCATCAATGGGAAGAAAGCTACCATGGGTTCAGAGGTGTCTCCAAAAGATGACGTGCGGGTCAATGGTAGGCCTTTAGAGAATGTAGCGGGAAAGTCTGTGGTCATTTTGGCGTTCAATAAACCCGTGGGTATTGTCAGTACCACCGATAGTTCAGAACGCGATAATATTGTTGATTATGTCAATTATTCTGAACGGATTTTTCCAATCGGACGATTAGATAAAGATTCGCAGGGATTGATTCTTATAACCAATCAAGGTGATTTAGTCAATAAAATTCTTCGCGCGGGAAATAACCATGAAAAGGAATATCTGGTGACGGTCGATAAGCCCATTACCGATGGTTTCCTCAACGGCATGCGCAGCGGAGTTCCAATACTCGGACAAGTAACCAAGCGATGCAAGGTAGAGCAGGAGTCGCCCTTTGTTTTTCGCATTACGTTGGTGCAAGGGCTGAATAGACAAATCAGACGTATGTGTGAATACTTTCAATACAACGTTCAAAAACTCGAACGTGTTCGCATCATGCACATCGCCTTGAAAGGCGTTCCTCCCGGAGAGTTTCGCGATTTATCGGAAGAAGAATTAAGTGAGTTGTACAAGAAATTAGAAGCTTCTTCTTCCGAAGGGAAACAAAAGCAAGCTCCTAAACCAACACCGAAGGCGGCACCTAAACCCATTATTAAATCGAACCTCGGTCCCGATGGCCGACCGGTGCTTTATAAACCCGCAAATGCGGACTTTGTTCCTAAATTGAAACCTAAGAAAAGCAAGCCAGATCCGCGCAGTAGAAGGTAAGTGTACAAAATACACTAACTATTGCGTTGAACTGCTTATATTTGCAAAAACATAATTTAAACATGGCTACTATTGCACACATCCACGCTCGTCAAATTCTTGACTCGCGCGGTAATCCAACCATTGAAGTAGAAGTATATACCGACCAAGGTACTATGGGTCGCGCCGCAGTTCCATCAGGTGCAAGCACCGGAATGCACGAAGCAGTAGAATTACGCGACGGCGATAAGTCGCAATACCTTGGAAAAGGTGTCATGCGTGCCGTTCAAAACGTCAACGAAGTGTTGCGTAAAGAATTAGAAGGTGCTAATATTTTCGAACAGAATTTAATTGACCGCGCTATGTGCGGTATTGACGGTACTGAAAACAAAGGTGTTTTGGGTGCCAATGCTATTTTAGGAGTTTCTCTAGCAGTGGCGCGTGCGGCTGCTGAGACCTCAGGTATGAGTTTGTATCGCTACGTGGGCGGTGTAAGTGCCAACACACTTCCTGTTCCTTTAATGAACATCATCAACGGTGGTGCACATGCAGATAACAAAGTTGACGTACAAGAATTCATGATTCTTCCAGTAGGAGCAGAAACGTTTTCGCAAGCCTTGCGCATGGGGTCTGAAGTATTCCACCACTTGAAGGCGGTGTTGAAGAAACAAGGACACATGACCAACGTGGGAGATGAAGGTGGATTCGCTCCAAACTTCAACAGCAATGAAGAAGCTTTGCAAACCATTATGCAAGCCATTGAGGCAGCAGGTTTCAAGCCAGGTGAAGATATAGTGTTGGGATTAGATTGTGCTTCTACCGAGTTCTACAATCCGGAAACGAAATTGTATCACTTAGAAAGTACAGGAGATAAATTAACCAGCGCTCAAATGGTTGATTATTGGGCTGACTGGGTGAATCGTTATCCAATTGTAACCATTGAAGACGGATGTTCAGAAGACGATTGGGACGGATGGAAATTAATGACTGAAAAATTGGGTGGTACTACTCAGTTAGTAGGTGATGATTTGTTTGTTACCAACGTCAATCGTTTAGCTAAAGGTATTGAGTCAGACATCGCGAACTCTATCTTAGTTAAAGTAAACCAAATTGGTACATTAACTGAAACCATCGACGCTGTAGAAATGGCGCACCGCGCATCGTACACCAGCATCATGTCGCATCGTTCAGGAGAAACAGAAGATACTACCATTGCCGATTTAGCAGTGGCGTTGAATACCGGACAAATCAAAACCGGATCAGCATCTCGTTCAGACCGGATTGCAAAATACAACCAACTTCTTCGCATTGAAGAAGAATTAGGACGTATGGCGTACTATCCAGGAAAATCTATTTTCGCCTAATCTCACGATTATACCAAACGAAAAGCCTCTCCATCGGAGAGGCTTTTTTATTGAATAGGCGATCCTTTTAATTTGTCTACTCGGATAGACTTTTCTGCGAGTTGTAGAGGTCTACTCACCGAATTTGTCTATTTGAGTAGACTTTTTCGGGGTTAGGGAAAGATCTGTTTATTGCAATGCACACACAACGGCTTCCTCACCTTGAATAGTCGCTTGTATATGGGATGCTTACAGTGGCAACGTTTAGCGGTTTCGGCACGCCATTCTTTTAATACTCCCTTTAATTCTAAGCACATCTCATAACACTCTATAGTTTCAAAGTAGGCTATGACCATGCATATAAACTCATCTAGGGTGTCGCCGGTAGTTAAGCCTTTAATAAAATACGGATATTCCGATTCTTTTATCTCTTTAAGCGTGTTGTTTCCCATAATAACATTGTACGCATTAAGCATAGAGAAATGATGATTGTAACGCGGTTTTTCAGACATGCGAATGTGAAATTTAAACACATGTAAGCCTAACGCCAATAGTGAAAGGTGCACGTGTGGGTGAATAAAATAATGAGAAAGCAATGCCGATGTGACATTGATGGTGCTAAGGTAATATAGCTATTTTATTCCCACAATGATTATGAAATATTTATTTTTTAAATAAATTTAATTACAGCTTCGTGTCTCAAGATACATTCGTCTTTAGCCCTCGTTGCTTGCAACCCTCGTCGAAGACCTTCGCAACGCTGGTTGCCCTCGTCGAAGACCTTCGCATAGCTATATGCCTTCGCGCGCAGCGCATCAATGATTGATATCGAGTTCCGGATACTTATTAAACAAATCCACCTGCTTCTTCTTCTGTGCAATAAGTGTGAAGCTGAATTTTTTTCTTCCTTCTTCAAACTTCTTCGCATCAGGTTTTAATTCGTTGATCTGCGTTGCAAAGGCGTTGTCGCTGGTGACAATAGACATCACACCCAAGCGGTATTCAAATAAATACCAATTGCTGGCTTCAGGTTCTAAGTAAATAGTAATGATATCGCCGGTTTTTCTTTTCTCGACGACAATAATGCCTTTTACGTATTTAAAGATTTGACGTTTACCCATGGCCGCAATACCAATTGGACCCGTACTGGTGAAGGTTTCGTTCTCTTCATTCCACTTCCACTTCACATCGGCCAAATACAATTGCTGTTGCAATTCTTCTGGTAAACGTTTAATGGTTCCGTCTAAAGCCATGTCGGCAATAAGCTTATCAGATTTCTCACTTCCCAAGAATTCAATCAATCCTTTTTCAAACTGGGTGCGTGATAAATCAACTGGATCTAATCCGTTATTCGCAATTAATTTTTCTGCTAAATACTTCTGCAATCCTTCATCAAATGGGAAATTGATAAGGGTAGAAGACTGTGCAAACAGAGTAGAGTCCGACGATTTGAAATTAACCACCCCTGCGCTTTGCATAGTCATCATTCCAAAATCGGTATTCAAACTCATCTTACCGTCGCCATTGATGTCGCAATTGGCGGTGTTGAAGGTGAGCAATTGACCAGGTAATTTTGGCTGACGAATCTTCTCTTTCGAACCGATGTAGTATAATTTTTTGCCTTTGTCATAATACAAGAATCCGGTCGCTTCAATCAAGCCTTTGTCATTGCGTAATTTCTTTTTACTCAAGAAAGCTGGATAAATATCCATCGGGGAATCAGCCTGTATCATAAGCCCTGCTCCCAGTTTATTACTGCCCAAATCTTTCATGGCGCTATCTACAGGGATGTATATTTCAAGCGGATTAATTTCCGATTTGAATTTGAAGAAGGTGCGATCCACATTGGCGCAATTGTGCAAGATACGCACCCCACCGTCGAAGGTTAGGTTCGGATTGTTGGCAAACAAATTGAATTTACCTTGGTATTCGAACGCTGGAGAAAGGAAGAATTCACTGCTGTCTTTAATCTCGCCGTAACCTATTGTTTGGTAGGTCGAGTCGAGTTTGAATTTCGTCAGGTGAATGATTTGTTCCTTTTTGTTCTCATCGCGATACACCATGTCTCCAAATCCTTCGTATTTCTTACGCCCTGTAATCTTCACTTCTGCATTGAAGATTTTGTGGTATTGCGTTACGAAGTTGCTAATGACTTGCGCGCGCTCTAAGGTGCGCATATTCGCATTCTTTTCAATCACTACATAATTGCTATCAGGCTGAACCTTCGAGTCCGCTACAATGATGTACTGTATTTTCTGACAGGTTAATCGACTTTCATCCAAATCAAATTTGGCAAATGGCGAAAGGAAATTCAAGCTGTCTTGTCCCGAAGCGATGCTATAAAAATTCGAACGCTTCTTTTCTGCGTCGGTGTCAATTACCAAGTCAGAAGTAGCTCGACGCGATGAACTCAAATCCATTTCAGCTTTATCCATGTACCAAGTAAACTCATCCATGAAACAGATGTATTGATTGGTAGGGAAGGTGATCTTCGATTCTCCGCTATTCGATTTAAACTTACCGTTTCGTTTGTCAAAATCTACATCTGCACTTACATTATCTGTTTGGAACATCAATCCCATTCCCGATTTACCAGCTAATTCAAATTCTGCCGTGTCTGCTAATGCTTTACGGGTTTTGGTGTGGAAGTGCTGCGAGGTTAAACTAGCACCAATGAAGTGGAAGGTTCCTGCGCCAGTCATTCCTTCTGGTCCTAAGTGTGATGTTCCTGCAAAGGTGGCATCGCTTCCAAAGAAGGTGATTTCTTCTTTTGTAGTAGTAGCGTCGAAACGATTTTTATTGGCCCAAAAATTAATCTCAACATTGGCTGCAAAGGCCGAAGGAACTTCAGCTTTTTTATCTTCTTCGTTTTTGTAGGAAGTGGAACTACCGAATGTTCGTTCGGGCAAGTAAGTGAATAAATCTGAGGTTGCTGTTGAGGTTAAATAATTCAATTCTCCTTGTCCGCGTAAGCCCGATTGATTCAAGGTTAAATCGCCAGTCACTTTCGCTTTTCCGCCATAGGCTTGGAATCCGCCTGCTGGGGTTGGTATGTGGAAACCTAAGCTGTAATCATCCATCAACACCAAGGGTTCTTTAATGTCGGGGAATATTCCGCCACTCACCAGGTTACCTGTAAAATTCAAATGTCGTTCGTCGAAGTTGTCTAAGGAATCAATTTCAAACGGATCTACTTCGTAGTAGAAGATATCTTTTCCATAAGCACCACCTTGAATTTTTTGCTTGTTCCAAAATACCGTCGAGGTTTTGTTACAATTTAAAATGGGATATTGCGGATAGTCTTTGCTGTGGAATCCGCTTTTGTTAGCCGGATTATCTACTTGCAGTGTTCCACTCAAATTATTCAAGACGTTGCGAACTCGGCGTTTCTGGAAATTACCGTACATGTCCTTCGGTGCATTGCGGTCGTTCACATAAATCAAGCACGAATCCACTTCAGTCAGTTCAAATTTGAATTGGTCGTATATGAAAGTGAATTTCGCACCCACCAATTCAAAGTCCCCCGTACTTAAGCTTCCGCTGAATTCAAAATCGCGTTCCTTTTGTAAAATAATTTCACCGTTGCGCGGAAATACCATTACCGATTGCGAGTCGCTTAATAGCACATTCTCAACTCCGCGAATGGTCAAGTCTTTATTCAATAGACTCAGTGTTGCATTTTCGCCCAATTGAACCTGACTAAAAAATTGCAAGGCGTCGTAATCTTCCTCACCGCGATTGTTGTTGAGGTGTCGGTAGGTTTTTTCTAAAACGGTAATTTGTCTGTTGTTCGGATTGTATTCGATATAGCCTTTGTTCTGCAAATCGAACAACACCGGAATCCATGTATCCACACCCGTTCCTGCAGTACGCGCTAAATCGACAGCGTAAAAGGTAGAACTGCCCGTATTGGTAACAGTCTTTCCCAACAACGCAAGTGGATGTCCGTTAAACGCTTGTCCAATATTTTGATACCTGTTCTTTTTGAAATAACTATACGATTCAAAACTGGCAACATGGTCATTGGAATACTTGAATGCCGAGTTTCTATTCTCTTGCATCTTCCTCGCCATCTCTTCCTCGGTTGCTTCACCGCCTGCACTGGTTTGTGCCTCAGGGACAAACTCTTCACCTATAAATCGAATTTGTGGGTCTGCTAAATTCCATTGAAATGTCTGAAAATACATTTCCACTTCGTGATACGAATTCTCGAAGGGGGAAGGTGATTTCCCGTCTTCGGTGCGACTGGCCTTAACGGTTTTTGCTTTCGTATCGTAAACAAAATCCAACTGCGGATGATAAATGCTGTCGCTGTCTAAACGTAAATGCAGCGAAGCTGCTTTCGAGAAAATACGTTCGGGTTCAATTTTAAATTCAAGCGATTGAATGGTAAGAAAAGGTTTGTTCTCGCGATCGAAATTCAATGAAGCAGGTTCTGCCGGAGTTCCGCTTCCCAGCAGGTTTTTCCCACGGACACTAAATCCACCTTCGTAATGCACCCCCGGTTGTAAGTTCTGAATGTTCAATCGTTTTTGATAGGTGTCGAATTGCGGATAGTTTTCGTTTTCACCTTTCCGCGCAGAGGCTTTGTCGGTCACAATTCCGCTGAGTGGTTGCGAATAAAACTCGCTATGAAATAATGCGTCTTTGATTTCGTATTCGTTGTTCTTAACGCGAATGGTAAAGCCGTTGAATGTGGCGTAAGTTTTATTCGGATCCATGCCGCATTTCTTCCAGGTAATACGTCCTTGTGTTCCTACAAAATTTTCGAGTGTCGGGAAGAAGTTTCCACTTGCGTCGTAAATGATGGCACTATCTACATTGGTCGTACACATCAATTTTAAACTCGGAAAAAAGATGTGTGGTAGGCTGTCGAACTTAAACGAGTAATTCGTCGAACTAACCGAATACTGTCCTGCTGAATTGGTGTAAAGCGTTCCGTCCTTAAACAATCCCGCTGATGCCATAAGTAGGTCCTCGCGATTCTTTTTAATTTTTTTATCGGTATAAGTCTTTCGAATCACCTCTGACCATTCGGTGAAGTAGGCATCGTTCTGCGCGGTGGTTGGGAAGTACACCATAGCTTCCACGTAAGCGTACAAATCGTTCGGTGTTTTGTTTTTCGCCGCAATGAGAACTTCTAAGGTTTTTCTGAATTCCGATTTTTGTGTTTCGGTGTAAACCATCTGTTTCAACCAGAGGTCGCTTAGTTTACCTTCCACCAAATCTTTTCCTGCTCCTTTTTTATTCGCGTCAAGCATATTGGCTAACTCTGACAACATCTTTTTGTCGTCTTCCGGAAGCTGGGTCTGAGCCCACAGGGCAGTGCTGCTAAGGAGTGTAAGTAGGAATGCAAAAACCTTCAATTTCATACGAATCAATCTGTGTTTACAAGGTTAGTTTATTTTTCACTTCCATTCATCGTACCAACGAAGGAAATACACCGATATTTTCAACAAACTAGTAGCCTCTTTCGTACTTTTGCGCTCAAATTCTTTAGCAATGAACAAAGAGGTATTTATCGTAGCTGCCGTTCGCACCCCATTGGGAAGTTTCGGTGGTTCACTAGCAAGCGTTAGCGCAACACAATTAGGAGCTACTGCCATCAAAGGCGCTCTCAATAAAATCGGATTAAATCCAAACGAAGTGCAAGAGGTCATTATGGGCTCGGTGCTTCAAGCAAACCTCGGACAAGCGCCTGCGCGTCAGGCTGCAAAATTCGCAGGTTTGTCAGACAGTGTGCAATGCACAACCGTGAATAAAGTGTGTGCCTCAGGGATGAAAGCCGTTATGATGGCTGCGCAAAGTATTCAATGTGGCGATGCTGATGTAGTAGTGGCTGGTGGAATGGAGAGCATGTCACGAGTTCCTTTCTATTCAGAAAATTTACGTTGGGGAAATAAATACGGCGATGTGAAAATGATCGACGGTGTGGCGAAAGACGGATTAACCGATGTGTACCACAATTATCCAATGGGTAATGCCGCCGAGCTTTGTGCGAAGGAATGCAATATCTCTCGTGAAGAGCAAGACAACTTCGCTATCGAAAGCTACAAGCGCTCTGCTGAGGCTTGGGCCAATGGCAAATTTGCTAATGAAATTGTTCCAGTTGAAATCACTGACCGTAAAGGAAATGTGGTTCTTTTCTCGGAAGACGAAGAATATAAAAATGTAAACTTCGACAAGATTCCTGGTTTACGTCCGGTGTTCGCGAAAGACGGTACTGTTACCGCCGCGAATGCTTCAACCATGAACGACGGTGCTGCAGCCTTGGTATTGATGTCAGGTGAAAAGATGCGCGCCCTCGGATTAGCGCCTCTTGCGAAGTTGACCGGTTATGCCGATGCAGAGCAAGCGCCAGAATGGTTCACGACAACGCCTTCATTGGCTTTACCAAAGGCAGCTGCAAAAGCAGGTGTGCAAGTTTCTGATTTGGGATTGGTAGAATTGAACGAAGCATTCAGTGTAGTAGGTATTGTGAACATGCAAAAAATGAATCTCGATGCGTCAAAGGTGAACGTGAACGGCGGTGCTGTTTCATTGGGACACCCACTAGGCTGTAGCGGTGCTCGTGTAATTGTTACCTTGGTTCATGCTATGAAAGATCGCAATGTGAAATTAGGCGGTGCGGGAATATGTAACGGAGGTGGTGGAGCAAGCGCTGTAGTTGTAGAACTAGCTTAATCCTTTCATGCTACTTCCAACAAGGAATACTCCGCGCTGGCTGGTCTTCATCATAGACCTAGCTCTGTGCTTGGCTTCCCTGTTGTTCGCTTATTTAGTCAGATTTGAATTCGCAGTGCCTCGCGACGAATGGAGCTTGGCCCTGCAATTCATTCCTATTTACTTGGCCATTCGTGCCGTTTCGTTTTTAATTGGAAAGACTTACGCTGGAATTATTCGTTATACCAGCAGTCAAGATTCTGTTCGGATATTCCTTGTTATTTCTGCAGGAACCGTTCTTTTCTTCCTCTGGAATTTCATCGCCTATTTTGCTTTCGATTCGGTCTTCCTAGCCCCATCGTCGGTTTTAATCATCGAATACTTAATCTCACTATTCGCGCTACTTATTTTCCGACTTTCCGTGAAGCAGATGTATGCGGCCATGACCGCCGATTCTTCGATAGAGCGACACAAGGCCATTATTTTCGGGGCAGGTGAAGGTGGGATTATTTTGAAACGAACGCTGGATAAAGATGCTCGTTCGGCGACGCAGGTGGTTGCATTCGTTGATGACGATGAGCGCAAGGCTGGAAAAAAATTAGAAGGAACCAATATTTATTCTTCGAACCAACTCGATCAGCTCTTGGCTCAAGAAGGTGTGAAAGAACTCTTCATTGCCATTCCCGATATTGCTGTGCAACGCAAACGCGAGTTAGCCGATTTGGCCTTGAAACACAAGGTCTCGCTCAAGCACATGCCGCATGCGCACAAATGGATTAACGGCGAGCTTTCGGCCGGACAATTACGTCAAGTTCAATTTGAAGATTTATTGGGAAGAGATGTCATTCGTCTCAACTCAGGTGGGGTAGAGCAATTTATAAAAGATCAAACTGTACTTGTAACAGGTGCTGCCGGAAGCATAGGCAGTGAACTGGTGCGCCAAGCATTAATGAACGGCGCTAAACAAGTCATTGCGTGCGATATCGCAGAAACACCCATGTTTATTTTAGGAAATGAATTGGCCGAGGCCATTCATTCCAACCGATTGCACTTGGTGATTGGCGATGTGAAAAATGAATACCGCATGAAGCGCATGTTCGAGGCGTTTCATCCGGAAATTGTCTTACACGCTGCCGCTTACAAGCACGTGCCGCTAATGGAAGAGAATCCCGCCGAAGCGGTTTCAACCAACGTCCTTGGCACCAACACCTTGTTGGAAGTGGCTATGGAATACGGTGTGAAAACCTTTGTCATGGTATCTACCGACAAAGCCGTGAATCCAACCAACGTCATGGGCGCAAGCAAACGTATCGCCGAATTGGTTGTGCAATCGAAAGGCAACGCTACCATGCGTTGCGTAACCACACGCTTCGGAAATGTTTTGGGAAGCAACGGTTCTGTTATACCTGTTTTCAGAAAACAAATTGAAGCAGGTGGCCCTGTAACCGTAACGCATCCTGAAATTCGTCGCTTCTTCATGACCATCCCCGAGGCTGTGCAGTTGGTGTTAGAAGCCGGTGCAATGGGCGAGGGCAATGATTTGTTTGCCTTCGATATGGGCGAGCAAGTGATGATTGCGCAATTGGCCGAACAGATGATTCGTCTAAGCGGATTAGAGCCCGGTGCCGATATTCAAATTGAATTTACAGGATTGCGTCCCGGCGAAAAACTCTATGAAGAAGTCTTGTCACAAGGCGAAGATTTAATGCCAACGCATCATCAGAAAATATTGAAAGCGAAGAACCGCGTGATTAATCGCGAAGACATCGACCGCGGATTATCTGAATTGCGCGCTGCGGTGGAAATGCAGCAGAACCAAGTGTTGGTGCGCATCATGAAGCAACTGGTTCCTGAATACAAATCAAACAACAGCGAGTTCGAAGCCCTCGACCAATGAGCCAGTACACAGCCATTCAACAAGCGGCCGAATCGTTATATAAAGTAAGTGGAAGTAAACACATCGGACGTTCCTTCCTCATTCACTCGCAAGAAGAAGCTAAGAAAATTATTGACGAATTGTGGGAAGAACATCCGCAAGCCACACACATCTGTTGGGCGTATGTGCTGAGTGTGTATGAAAAAATAGAACGCAGTTCCGACGACGGCGAACCCAGCGGTAGTGCAGGAAAGCCCATTCTCAATCAAATAAAAAGTTTTGGTGTTACCGAGTGTTTGGTCGCTGTAATTCGGTATTACGGAGGAACCAAATTAGGTGTACCCGGATTAATCGATGCCTACAAATCGGCAACGAAATTAGCACTTGAAGCTTCCGGAAAAGAGGAAGTCGAAATTGAAGTTATTATCACACTTACGGCTTCGCATGAAGATACGCCCAGATTGATGAATGCGCTGAATCGCTTGCCCTACAAGAAACTCAGCACAGAAGTGGCCGAGCAATTTTCTATTACAGTCAGTGTGAAGGAAGAGTTTGTGGAAGCGGTAAAAGCCTTACAACACTAGTTGTTGTCATTGTTATCAGAGAAAAACCACAGCATGTCATACGGCACAATGTGCACACCCGTATAATAGAAATTAATAATCTCTTCGGCTTTCTTTCCTTTCGACGCCATGTTCATAGCACCTTCTTGACACAGTCCAACCCCGTGTCCGAAGCCTTGTCCAATAAACACCGCCTCATCGTCTTGCATATGAACGATGAAATACGCAGAACGCAATTTCATGTCGGTACGAATCACCTTCGTTGGAATTTTTACGTTCTTGTATTGGTAATACATCACCTTTTGTTCAGGAAAAAATGAGGTCACGGCTAAGGTGTCTTCAGGAGTAATTTTTTTCGATTCAAGGTAGTTGGTCCATTCTTCAATTGGAATACGTTTTTCCCAATTGCTGTGTGGCATGCCCATGCAATACGGATCTTCTTTGCCAATACAGTAGGGAAGAGGATTCTTCCACACTTGCTCAGCGTTCAGTGTGTGTCCGCCGCAATTGCTGTGGAATACAGCAGTTATGGCTTGTGCATTTTCATCGACAATGATTAACTTTTTTGTTTGCTCAACGGCTAGTGGAATGTTTGGGTCCTTGGTGCTTATACCATGAAACACTTGGCAGTGCGTGCCGTCGCACACATCGTAATCGACATGTCTATTTAAATCACGAAGTGCATAGGTTCTGCTAATCATTGCTTGCACCTTGTAATACTCAATGGGTTTGTTCGCGCCACCTTCCGCTTCTACCACGCCACCTACGTAAGTTTCAATAGGTAATATATTTATTAGGCCGAAACCGGTAGGAAGTCGCTTCAATTCAAACGAACCCACGTACTTGTATGAAGTCGATTTTGAATTGCTTGGTGAAAGCGCGAAAAGTGCATTGGCAGAAGACGTAAACGTAACGTGTTTACACGGAATCATTTTGTGCGTAGCACCTTCCATGATGAGGCTCGAATCCTTGAACGAAAAATGTACGTGTTGTTTCGCAGGAATGGTAAAGGTGGTGGTATCGCAGACAATGCTCCAGGTGTCGGTGCTTGCCACAGTCAAATGACTAATGGTTTTCTCTACAAACAATCCCACGCGCACACTATTCTGTGCGTGGCTAAGCGCACTGCACAATACAGTAAATAATATCACGAATCCTTTCCGCATACTACGAAAGTAACGGCTGAAGGTCAAGGGAAATTGGAGGAGTAGCTAAGTTTCCAACAGAATGTCGGGGAAATCTAGCGATGTAGGTTTTCTAAAATCAACGCAGCAGTCTTGTCTGATGCTCCACCGTTTCCTAATTGATTGCGCAGTTGCGCGTAAGATTGCTTCACAGCCGCGTGTTTAGCACCGCCCGGCAATACCGCTCGCAATTCTTCTTCCGCCTGCTTCACATTCCATTCTTCTTGAATCAATTCTCGAACCGCCTCGCGGTCCAATAATAAATTCACCAACGAGATAAATTTAATCTTCACCAAGCGCTTGGCAATGGCGTAGGAAATCGGACTGGCTTTGTAACACACCACTTCCGGACAATCCAACAATGCGGCTTCCAACGTGGCTGTGCCGCTCGTTACCAACGCCGCTTCACTGGCCTCGAACAAGTCGTACGTTATTCCAAACAACAAACGGGTGCTGTGACTTCCGATAACTTCTTTGTAAAAACTCTCAGGTAACGAAGGCGCGCCTGCCACTACAAATTGATGTGTCGGAAATAAATCTTCCATGGCCAACATCACCGATAGCATGCGCTTCACTTCTTGCTTTCTACTGCCGGGTAAGAGGGCTATAATCGGACGTTCATCTAAGTTATAGCTAGCGCGAAAGTCGGTGGGAGAGAGGCGCTGTCGTTTGTTCACTTCGTCTAATAACGGATGCCCGACAAATTGAACCTCCATGCCTTTTCGGGCGTAAAAATCTTTTTCAAATGGAAGCACCGCATACAACTCTGTCACGTCGCGTTTAATCTTATGTACGCGATTTTCTTTCCATGCCCAAATCTGCGGAGCAATATAATAATACACAGGAATCCCTTGCTGCTTAGCCCATTCAGCAATGCGAAGGTTAAAGCCAGGATAGTCAATCAATACCAATCCGTCAACATTCGCAGCCAAAATTTCTTCTTTACATCGCTTAATATTTTTGAAGATGGTGCGGATGTTTTTTATCACTTCCCAAAATCCCATGAACGCCAAATCTTTGAAATGCGTTGTGATTTTCACCCCTTCTGCTTGCATCAAATCACCTCCCCATCCCACTAACTCCATGTTCGCATCTAAACGCAACAGAGCAGCCGCTAAGTTGCTGGCGTGTAAATCGCCCGAGGCTTCACCGGCGATGAAGAAAAGTTTTTTCGATTTCATATCAATACAAATAAACAGCGACAGGTACACTTAGTATAACAACAGCTAAGATGCCTTTGCAGAAATTGTAATACTCTTTGCGCAGCATGACGAAAAATAAAATCACGTCGAATAGAATACTCACCGTAACCAATTTATCGTGAAAATAATCGGTGCCGTTCACCAAGGTTTCTAAGAATCGCTCAAGGCTTACACCGTTAAATTCAGCGATGAATAAGCCAAATAAAAGAAATCCCAATCCCGCGCCAATCAACGAGGCTATCACGCCATAAATGAATTTGTCAAAACGTTGCTTCATTGCAATTCCCATTGAGATAAGTGTTTCAAATTGTGGTAAGCGGTTAAATCATATTGCACCGGAACGGCAGAGATATAGCCGTTTTCCAAGGCATATTCATCGGTGTCAGTTCCTTTGTCGTGATTTTTAAATTCACCTGTTAACCAAAAATAATCTTTTCCTGTAGGGTCTTGGCGGTGATCAAACCAATCGTCCCAAAAGGCCGCAGCTTGTCTGCAAAAACGAATGCCTTTAATATCTTCTGGTCTGCCTTTTGGTATGTTCACATTCAAACAGAAATTCTCGGGCAGTTGCGGATCATTCAATACCTGACGAACCAATTTCTCGGCATACACCATGGTCGCATCAAAATCGGCATCGGCAGCATAATCCAATAACGAGAATCCAATAGAAGGAACGCCTTCCATGGCACCTTCCACCGCTGCCGACATGGTGCCACTGTAAAGAATATTTGTTGCGGAATTACTTCCGTGATTCACACCACTAAGTACCAAATCTGGTTTGCGTTTTAAGATTTGCGCAATGCCTAGTTTCACACAATCAACCGGAGTTCCCGATGTGGCATAGGCCTCAATGCCTTCACCAAAAATGGGCTGAGGTACAACGCGTAGTATACCGTGAATGCTAACGGCATGGCCCATTCCGCTTTGTGGTTTGTCTGGGGCTACCACACAAACTCGTCCGAATTTCTTTGCAACTTCCACCAACGAACGTATCCCTTTTGAAGTGATTCCGTCGTCGTTCGTAACTAATATTAATGGCTGATCATTCATGTTGCAAACATACGAGTGAAAAGATGCATCTTTGTGCCACTAATTTTCTTTTCATGAACGCATATGTTGTGGGTGGTGTTCGCACTGCCATTGGAAATTTCGGAGGAACCTTATCTGCTGTGCGCGCCGATGATTTGGCCGCTCATGTTCTTGCTGAATTAATGATTAAATACCCGAACTTGAATCCGGCTGCTATTTCCGATGTAATCATGGGATGCGCCAATCAAGCGGGAGAAGACAATAGAAACGTGGCTCGTATGGCTCTTTTGCTTGCGGGCATGCCACACACCGTTCCGGGTGAAACTGTGAATCGTTTGTGCGCTTCGGGTATGTCGGCTGTGGCCACTGCCGCTCGTGCTGCCCATGCCAACGAAGGAAATTTATTCGTAGCCGGTGGGGTAGAGCACATGACACGCGGACCATGGGTGATATCTAAGACAAGCACGGCTTTCGGACGAGATGCTCAAATGTTCGACTCGTCGTTCGGATGGCGTTTTGTCAATCCGAAAATGAAAGACCTCTATGGTGTAGATGCAATGGGCGAAACCGCTGAAAACTTAGCTGAAATGTTTGGTATTACGCGCGACGCTCAAGATGCTTTCGCGTTAGCCTCTCAACAAAAAGCGGCTGCAGCACAGGCGGCAGGCTTGTTTCAAGAAGAAATTGTTCCCATCAGCATCCCGCAAAAGAAAGGCGAGGCGCTGATTTTTAATACCGATGAATTTGCAAAACCGAATTCTAATTTAGAATCGCTTGGTAAATTGCGCGCTGCTTTTAGAAAAGACGGTAGCGTTACTGCCGGAAATGCCAGCGGATTAAACGACGGGGCTGCTGCCTTGTTAGTCGCTTCGGAAGCGGGATTGAAAGAACACAACCTCACGCCTCAAGCACGTATTTTGTCATCTGCTGTTAGTGGTGTTGAACCTCGTATCATGGGTATTGGTCCGGTTGAAGCGTCGAAATTGGCGTTGCAACGCGCAGGATTGACGCTTGATCAAATGGATATTCTAGAACTCAACGAAGCATTCGCTGCTCAAGTATTGGCGTGTACGCGTCAATTGGGTCTTGCCGATAACGATCCACGCATTAATCCGCAAGGCGGCGCTATTGCACTTGGGCATCCGCTCGGTATGTCGGGAACACGCTTGGTTCAAACGGCTGCATTGCAATTGCAACGCACTGGAAAGAAGTACGCTTTGTGTACCATGTGCATTGGCGTTGGACAAGGCTATGCGGTTATTATAGAGCGCGTATAACATGGCGAATATTTTCGAATTCAACGGATACATTCCGGTCATTCACGAATCGGCCTTCATTCATCCGAACGCCACTGTAACGGGTAATGTTATAATAGGAAAAAATGTGTACATCGGTCCTGGCGCTGCTATTCGTGGCGATTGGGGACAGATTATCATTTCAGACGGATGCAATGTGCAAGAGAATTGCACCATCCACATGTTTCCCGGAACCACCGTTGTACTGGGTGAAAACGCACACATCGGACACGGCGCCATCGTGCATGGCGCGCAAATAGGGGCGAATACGTTAGTTGGAATGAATGCGGTGTTGATGGACGACGTAGTAGTGGAGGAAGAATGCATCATCGGTGCCTTGTGTTTTGTTCCTGCAAAAACAGTGGTTGAACGTCGAAGCGTCATGGTGGGCAATCCGGCTAAAAAAGTAAAAGAAGTCAGCGACGAAATGCTAGAATGGAAAACCGAAGGAACAGGCTGGTACCAGCGTCTTCCCGAAGAATGCCGCAACACACTTCGTCCCGTCGAGCCTCTTCGTGAAATCCCAAGCGATCGAACGATACAAAAAACACATGGTTATACACCCTGGCACAAACGGGGGTAGGAGAGGGTTGGAGAAGGTTAGAGAAGGTTAGAGCAGGTTAGAGAGGGTTGGAGAAGGTTGGAGAAGGTTGGAGAAGGTTGGAGAAGGTTGGAGAAGGGATTTTATACCCATAACATCCGATTGAGTTTTTTGTTGGAATAGTTCATTTTTGAAATAAAAAAAAAAACAAGATGACCTATTTACAAGAAAAAGCATTGGAGTTTGCAGTTTCTATTTTAAAACTGTCCAATCAGCTAACTAAAAAACAGGAATATATAATTTCCAAACAAATTGCTCGGAGTGCAACTTCTATCGGTGCGAACCTCTCAGAATCCAGTGGTGCTAGTTCCGTAAAAGACATGATTAATAAGCAATTTATATCTTTAAAAGAATGCAAGGAGACAAGATACTGGCTTAGAATTATAGAACGCATGGAGTATGTTGAAATTGATCAAGTAATTAAACTGTCCAAAGATTGTGAGCACATTCATTTCATGCTAAACAAATCCATAGTCTCACTAAAATCAAAACTCTAACCCATTCCCACCCCTTTCTAACCCATTCCCACCCCTTTCTAACCCATTCCCACCCTCTCCAACCCTTCAACGTCATGTTCAAATTCAAACGGTTCAGCATTTCCCATTCCTCTAGTTCAATGAAAATCGGAACAGACGCTGTTTTGCTTGGCTGTTTCATCGAAACAGCCACCCCCGAACGCATGCTCGAAGTGGGAACCGGCTGCGGCGTCATCGCCCTCATGCTGGCTCAAAAAGGCAATCGCGTGTTGGCTATTGACATTCATGCGCCCTCGGTTGTGGAAGCACAATCGAATTTCGAAGCATCGCCCTTTGCGCATCTGCTCGCTGCCGATGAAATGAATTTCTTCCAACTGCAAGCTCCGGTGAAATTCGATCGCATCGTTTCAAATCCGCCCTTTTTTCAAAACAGCCTACAAGCACCCCAAGAAGCTCGTAACGCGGCGCGTCATGCAGTAGATGATTGGATTAAACGATTTTGGGAACGTGCGCAAAAATTAACCGGACGAGTGAATGTCATTATTCCCGTAGAGGTGTTTGACGAATGGAAACGCGAAAGTGAATTAGCGAATTTTTATTTGGTGAAGCAATGCACCGTCTTTTCCCGCGCCGATAAACCCGCCATCCGTTACCTCCTCGAATTCTATCGCATCGAACAACCCCTCGTCGAATCTTCCCTCATCCTCAATCACGCCGACGGCACCCGCACAGCTGAGTATGCTGAGTTTGCAAAGGAGTATTATTTGTAGAACTAATAGTGCTTGCGAAGCAAGCGTGAAAGAATAATAGTCGCTATGCGACTGATAAAAAATAAAGGCGAACTTTGCCAAAGAGTATTATTTGTAAGATTATCTAAACACGGAATAGAACACGGAATAGAACACGGAATAGAATTCGGAATTCTGTCTTTTTAGTTGATGTGTTTTGCCAAGATATGAGATTGATAATAAGTTGTTTGGGTCTGAAATTATAATACGGAAACAAATTCGGAATTTGTGTTTGTTTTAAATTCGGAATTACTACCTTTGTGCTATGTCGAAAAAGCATGACGGATATTATACCTCCATCTCCAACATGGAACCTCTTTTCCCTGAAGACACTTCGGGGAATTTGGAGCGTCTTGCTAATGAATTAATTGAAAAATCGCTCAGGTTGTCCAATTCGCTGCATCCACTAACTCGGGAAGCAATCGGAGATTTTTTGCGTCCCATGAATTCGTATTATTCCAATTTGATTGAAGGACATGATACTCATCCTATCGATATTGATCGTGCGTTAAGCAAAGACTTCTCAAGTTCCAAAAAGAATAGAGCCTTGCAACTAGAGGCAAAAGCACATATTGAACTACATAAAGTGATTTGCAGTCGATATGCCCACGAGAAAATAAATCCGTTTACATCTTCTTTTTTGACCTGGATACACCATGAGTTTTATCGTCATCTTCCATACGAATTTACCAAAGTGAAGAAGGAAGATGGAAGTTCCGTTGAAGTGACTCCTGGCGAATTTAGAAAGGTAGAAGTTAGGGTAGGGCGACATGTGGCGCCACATTCAGATTTCGTAAATGATTTCGTCGAGCGATTTGAAGAAGCGTATAATCCAAATCATCATTTGAATAAATCGAAAACGCGTCGCATCATAAATATGGCAGCAGCCCACCATCGATTAGCTTGGATTCATCCCTTTTTAGATGGAAATGGACGAGTAGTGCGACTGTTCAGTGACGCGTGTTTTATGTATGAAGATTTACATGCTTCTGGACTGTGGTCTATGTCTAGGGCGTTAGCAGTTTCGACAGAGAATTATAAATATGCCTTGGCTGGTGCTGATTCAAAACGTGTAAACGATTACGATGGACGAGGAAATTTATCCAATCGAGAATTAGTGAATTTTTGCACCTACTTCTTAAAAGCCGCTATTGACCAAATTGAATACATGTCAAGCATACTCGAAGTAGATTCAATGCTTACACGTATTCATCGTTTTGTTGATTTAATGGTTGCCAAGAATAAACTCAAAGACGAAGCTCGCTATGTGCTCGAGTTACTTTTCTTAAAAGGTAAGGTGACTAAAACTGAAGTGGAACGAGTTACTCGTAGATCAGATAAAACCGCAAAGGCAATCGCCAATTCGTTGATTGATCTTGGATTAATCAAATTAGAAAATGACACTAAATTTTCAGCTTATTTGGTGAACTATCCAATCAAAGCCTCATCCATTATTCTTCACGGCTTATACCCTCGCTCCAAAGAACTCGACATCATCGAAGCACTTTAAACAGTCACATCACCCTCGTTTCGCAGAAACCCTCGCAACGCCAGTGGCCCTCGTTTCGCAGAAACCCTCGCAACGCCAGTGGCCCTCGCAACGCCAGTGGCCCTCGCAACGAAGTTGCCTTCGCCGTAGGCCTTAGTGTTCCAACAACAACGCCATCAACACCTGCAACTCACGAACACGATCGCTGTCGTTCAAGGCAATGAAGTGATGCGACAAGGCATTAATAGTACGCGTTATTACATCGCTGGTAGAACACGGTTCGAAGAAACGTGGGTCAAGCGGTAAATGCTGACTCACGACAAATTTCTCCACTTCCTCGCGATCTAAAATACTTCCGCCAGCAAACGGATTGATATAAAACAAAATTTCGTCCTCAGGCAATTCTCCTTCTGGCACCAACCACTCGGGCATGCGCTCGGCATAGCACAAAAGGAAATGACCTGGTACATTCACCCCGTAGATAGGTAATTCCAAACTGCGAGCAATCAATAAATACAAAGTCCCCAAACTCAACGGAGTCCCCGTCTTAGTCGTAAGCACATCGTGAACCGAATGAGGCGCATTTGCCTGCTCTGAACTCACCCCACTGAATCCGTATAGTCTAAATAAGATGTGATTCAAGACATTCACATTCTCTAAGGCTGTCAGTCTGTCGTTTAATTCCAACCAAACATCCTGACGGATTCGAGAGAGTAGATAGGTGGTTTCTTCCGGTGCAACATGGCGCTGGAAGTATTTGTTGACGATTAATATTCCTTCCAATAAATCTTGTTCCGATGAACGCCATTCTTTCAACGTGGTGTACGTCGATTGGTACTGAATCTTGGTAATCAATTCACCAATGCGATGGGCAGATAAGCTGTTCGGATCACCCAATAAAAAATGGTCTTCCAATACATGCAACACCCCTTCACCACGCTCAGTAATGGCCTGCTGAACAGCGTCGAACACGTGCTCGTCCGGATCATCTAACAACTGCACTAAGGCATGAATATCGGTAAGGCTCATAAGGTCATTTCTTGACGTTCCAAAACTATTCTCATCTTAGGCCTTCACGCGGACGATATTTTTTGTTTATCCACACTTGTTTTTTAGTAATTGCGTCGTTCGGCCTTTTTGTCTGCATTTGCAAGTATGGACAAATGCTTGTTCCTTTGATTTCATGGAACCTACCGATAAGCGCAAATTCATCGATGCTATTTTATGGACATCCTTCTTCGCGTTTGCCTTTGTGGCGGTCTATTACTATGGTGAATATGCCCGTGTCAATTTCGACTTTCTAGGAATTAAACCTCGAACACTTCAAGGCTTCCTTCACATACCCACCGTGGCTTTTGCACACGCCAACCCTTCTCACCTGTGGAACAACGTCCTGGCGTTTTCCATCCTAACAACCGGACTCTTCTTCTTTTACTATCGCATCGCCTTGCCCGTTTTCCTTTCTTTGTTCTTTCTTTCTCCCGTTATTCTATGGATAATAGGACGTGACAGCATACACCTAGGGGCTAGCGTGATGATTTATGCTGAATTTGCTTTCCTGTTTTTTAGTGGTGTCTTTCGAAAAAACAATTCGCTCAAACGCCTTTCACTTGCTGTCGCTTTTAGTTATGGGTATATGATCTGGTATTTACTGCCCATTGAACAGCAGATTTCGTGGGAAGGACATCTCAGTGGATTCGCAGTGGGCATTTGGTGCGCATGGATATTTAGGGGGAAAGGTCCTGAAAACACCGTCTATCGCTATGAAACCGAGCCCGAACTCAGCGACGATTATCCGTTTTGGGACCCGAACTTCACTCCGCCACCTCCGAATGAACCCGAGAGTTATTCCAATACACATCGTGAATAAGTTCATTTTTGAATAGGTAAAGGTTATCCTTACAACCTCGTTATATTTGTTCCGTAATTAGAACTACTATGAAATTTATTGTCAACAGTCTTCATTTGCTGAAGCAACTTCAATTGTTGGGCGGTGTACTTAATTCAAACAACACACTTCCTATCCTCGATAATTTCTTATTCGAGATGAAACAAGACGAGTTAACCATTTCTGCTTCAGACTTGGAAACCTCAATGACTACCCGCTTAGGTATTCAATGCAAAGAGGAAGGTATCATTGCTATTCCTGCAAAAATGCTTTTAGATGCGTTGAAAAATCTTCCAGATCAACCGCTAACATTCGATGTAGATGGCAAAACCTTCGGGATTGAAATTACCAGCGATAACGGTAAGTATAAATTAACCGGACAAAACGGCGATGAGTTCCCAAAGGCTCCGGCCATGGGCTCTTCAAAAGCATTAGTCATCGGTGCCGATGTATTAAGTCGCGCTATCACCAAAACCATCTTCGCTGCAGGTAACGACGATATGCGTCCGATCATGAGCGGGGTGTTTTTCGAAATCGAAGAAAAATCGGTTCGCTTCGTTGCCACCGATGCTCATAAATTGGTTCGTTTAACACGCACCGATTGCGGTGGTGATTCAGCTGCGTTTATTGTACCTCGCAAACCATTGAACTTGTTAAAAGGTTCGTTGGGTTCTGTGAAGTCTGATGTGCGTGTAGAATACACCGACAATAACGCGATGTTCACGTTTGAAAACGTAACCTTGATGTGTCGTTTGATTGAAGGTAAGTATCCGAATTACGAAGCCGTAATTCCAAAAGAGAATCCATTCAAACTCACCATCGATCGTCTAGATTTCCAAAGTTCTATTCGTCGTGTATCTGTATTCGCTAACCGTTCAACCAATCAAATTCGTTTGAAATTAACCGGTAGTGAATTGCAATTGTCAGCCGAAGACTTAGACTTCGCGAACGAAGCACACGAAACCTTGGCTTGTACGTTCGTAGGTGACGATATGGAAATCGGATTCAATTCACGTTTCCTTCAAGAAATGTTGAACAACCTCGATTCAGATAATATCAATGTCGAAATGTCTGCACCAAACCGCGCAGGTATTATTACAGAAGTAGAAAAGTCTTACGAAGGTGAAGACATTCTTATGCTGGTAATGCCAGTGATGTTGAACGGTTAATGAATCGCATTTCCGTTGAAGATGAGCAATACGCCCATCACCAACAATAAGAGCATTACGGCTTTTCTTAGCCATCCAATGCTTACTTTATGAAGAAATTTATTCCCCACAAAAGCGCCGGTAAATCCGGCGCTTATGGCTATGTATAAGGGGGAAAGATTGTTCGATTGAAATACCAAATTCAAGAAGGCGAGGTAGCTGGTAATACGCACCGCGTCAACAATCAATGCCAATATGGTGCGTGTTCCTAAAAAGACTTGCTTGTCTTCAAAGCGATGCATCAAGAATGCCGAACGCATGGCTCCTTGCTGACCACAAACACCTCCGAAAAATCCACTCAGCAATCCACCCGTCACCATCGATGAGTTCTTGGTAGTTAATACATTCAATTTATCGTTGTATTCAAAGATGGCAAAGAGTAACATCACCATCCCAACAGCTATAGTAAGGGCAGAGGTGTTCATGGAAAATCCTACCAGGTTGTATTCTATGTTTTGATTCCATCCAGATAAAAAGCGCAGCGCTTGAACCCCTACGAATGCACCAATGGCACTAGGAATACCAAAGGCCCATACGGTAGGCCAGTGGGCATATTTTCCAACTAAAAATAATTTGAATACGCTGTTTAGAAAATGTACAACGGCCGTCATTACAATGGCTGTTTGTAAATCAAAGAACCACGCCATAATGGGGAAGAGGACAGTCCCAAATCCGAAGCCGGTGTAAAAACTCATGGCTGCTCCACCGAATGCGACTAAGAAAAGTAAGAGGTATTCCATGGTGTAAATTTATGAGGAAGTTCACCGTTTTTTTTCTTTCTTTGACACGTGAGTTCCAATTCGAAAAGCAAAGCCCAAGAGCATTTCAAACGCAACTTGTCTTCCCGACAGCAGCGCTTTCGTGCGGCTGACTTGGTTGCAGGTGTTTTGAATGGCGATCGCAATGCGCTCTCAACCGCATTGACTCTCTTAGAAAGTTCACTGCCTGAGCATCGGACTATTGCCAACGAAATACTTACTGGAATTTTACCGCACACAGGAAAATCACTTCGCATTGGAATTACGGGAGTACCTGGAGTCGGAAAATCCACCTTCATCGAAGCCTTCGCCAAGGAAGTCTTCACACATTCCAATCATAAAATTGCGGTGTTGTCTGTCGATCCGTCTTCTCCACTTTCGAAGGGGAGTATTCTGGGAGATAAGACACGCATGAACGAGCTCAGTGTGCATCCCCGTGCTTTTGTGCGTCCGTCGCCTTCGGCTACCCAATTGGGCGGAGTAGCGCGCAATACCCGCGAGAGTATTTTGCTTTGTGAAGCGGCAGGATTTGATTTAATCTTGGTGGAAACCGTTGGAGTAGGACAGAGTGAAGTGGCGGTGCACGGTATGACCGATTTCTTTTTGTTGTTGATGCTTGCCGGTGCAGGCGATCAATTGCAGGGCATCAAACGCGGCATCATGGAATTAACAGATGCCATGGTGATTACAAAAGCCGACAGCGGTAACGAACAAGCAGCTACCCGAGCCAAGGGCGAGTATGCTTCGGCCTTGCATCTGTTTCCAGAGCGTACAGGAGGTTGGGTGCCGAAAGTCTTTGTTACTTCTGCGCTGCAAGCCAACGGATTGTCAGATGTATGGGAAGAATTAAAGAGCTTTCAACATTGGGCTATTTCCTCGAACTACCTGCACGACCTTCGTGCAAAGCAGAACATACACGGATTTCACGAATACATTGGTCTCTTACTCAACGAACAGGTACAACGAAATCAGCGGTACCAAGAAGTCTTGAAGCATTACTTGAGTCAGCTTGAGGAAAATCAACTCACTCCTTTCGCAGCAGCCGAACTTTTCTTATCGGAAATGTTCAAGTCGAATTAACTTTGCCGCATGGAATCATTCGCTTCTCGTTTCTTAATCCCCTTCACCTACATTGCCTGCACGGCCTTTAGTGTGTTGTACTTCATGTCGAAATTTCAAGGAGCGCTTTCGGTTTATCTCATTCAATTACACGGACAGTTTCTTTTGCATTGGGGACTTTTTCTCTTCCTGAATTTTTTAGGAGTGATTTCTTTAGCAGTACACAACTTGGTGAACTTCGATAAGATGAAAGGATTCAAGAAGTTTGCTGCAGTGACCTTCACCATTGCATTATTCATTGCTTTTTTGACCAAGGTGTTGTACGCGGTGACCGACCTGTACATCGTTGGACAAATTCAATAATTTCCTTCCTTAAATTTTTTGCGCCATTCAATTTTCTCAGCGGCGCGTTGCAGACAAAGTGTTAGAAAAACCACTGAGCCATCTTCCTTGCTCACATTCGCAAGGGCTTGTCCCACACGGTTTTCCGTAAGGTCGAGGGTGTACAAAAATGTACGAAGTGCTGTAGGGTTTTTATCAATCTCTTCTTTGAAGAATTCAAGAAGTGGTAAATAAGATTGCGAATAATCGATTAAAGGTGGTGGCGTAAATCCAGCCAATATCAGGTCTTTCAACACTTGCTGTACCACTTCATCGCTTAGGTATTTAGAAATTTCTTCGTTCATGATTGACGTTCCAACAACCACATGGCTAGCTCGAGTAAAGGCTTTTTGTGTGCTTCGTCGGCATGCAATGCATTCAAGTGTTGAATGGCAGAGTTGTAGTAGGCTTCGCTTTGTTGAAGAATCAATTGGTCGGCACCACAGCGTTGAAAGATACCTTTAACCTGGTCCACTTTGTCGGCATGGGTTTGTCCGTGCAAATCATGTAACAGTTTCTTGTCTTCATCGCTAGCGGATTTCATCGCGTGCAAATACAAGTAGGTTTTTTTGTCAGAGAGAATATCTCCGCCGACTTGTTTTCCAAATTTTTCAGGATCACCGAATGCGTCTAAATAATCGTCGCGCAATTGAAACGAAAGTCCAACGTGCTCTCCGAACAACCGAATGTGTTCACAATCTTCGGCACTTGCATTGGCTGCAATGGCACCAAGCTCTAACGCGCAGCCCAAGAGAACTGCGGTTTTCAACCGTATCATTTCTAAATATTCTTCGGTCGTGACATCCAGCCGCCTTTCAAACTGCATATCCAAAGCCTGACCCTCACACACTTCCCAAGCGGTTTTGTTGAATGTGTGAAAGAGAGAAACGAATTTCGATTCTTGATTTTTTGGAAGTAGGGCATAGGCTTGAATCATCATGCCATCGCCACTGAGAATGGCCACATTCGCATCCCATTTTTCATGAACGGTCGCTTGTCCACGTCGAAGTGGTGCAGCGTCCATAATATCATCGTGCATCAGCGTGAAGTTGTGAAAGACTTCAATGGCTAGTGCTTGGTGAATCACATCGTTTGCCTTGCCCCCAAATAATTCATGTGAGAGTAGCGTAAGCACAGGACGAATTCGCTTTCCACCAATACCCAATAAATACTGAATCGGGTCGATGAGGGAAGGAATGTTGGAAGGAAGATTATAAGAAGCTAAAGCCGATTCTACGGCTGCCAGGTGCTTGGTGAAATTCATTTTCCGTGTTTCAATTGCTGCAACAAATAAGTGCCGTAGCCACTTTTCTCTAAAGGAACAGCCAAGGCGCGCAGTTGTTCATCGCTAATCAATCCCATGCGCCACGCTACTTCTTCCACTGCGCCAATCTTTAATCCTTGACGCGCTTCAATAGCCTGAACAAACACGGTAGCCTGCGCCAATGAATCGAAGGTGCCTGTGTCTAACCAGGCCGTTCCGCGTTCCATTTTTTCGACATGCAATTCACCGCTTTGTAAATAGGCTTTGTTTACATCGGTAATCTCGTATTCACCGCGAGCGCTAGGTGCTAGGTTTTCAGCAATTTCAATCACCCGATTGTCATAGAAATACAATCCGGGTACAGCGTAATTTGATTTAGGCTGCGAAGGTTTTTCTTCCAACGAAATGGCTTTGCCGTCTTCGTTGAATTCCACGACTCCGTAGCGTTCCGGATCACTGACGTGGTAACCGAAAATATGTGCACCTTGAACATGGGTATGGCGTTGTAGCAATTTTCCAAATCCAGGTCCATAGAAAATATTATCACCTAAGATGAGGCAAACTGAATCGGTACCTATGAAGTCTTTACCCAAGACGAACGCCTGTGCCAGTCCATTTGGCTTTTCTTGAATCACATAGGAAAAAGAGCATCCCCATTGTTCACCAGAACCTAAAAGATGTTGAAAGGAAGACTGGTCTTCCGGAGTGGTAATAATCAGAATCTCTCGAATACCTGCCAGTAGCAAGGTAGAAAGCGGATAGTAAATCATGGGTTTGTCGTAAACCGGCATGAGTTGTTTAGAAACCGCTTTGGTAATCGGATACAAGCGTGTTCCACTTCCGCCTGCGAGAATAATTCCTTTCATGTCTCAAAGATAAGAGAAAGGAAATAATCACGTGGCTTTGTGATGCGTGTCGCAAAGTGAGGGGATAGGGCAAGAATACCTTTGGTGAAAATAAATCACATGGAACCTCATACTTACAACGTAGAATTAAATTGGAAAAGCGATAGAAAGGGAGAAGTCTTTTCTCCAGAATTAAACGACCGTATTGAAGTGGCAACGCCGCCGCAGTTTCCTAAGGGGATAGAAGGAGTGTGGTCTCCCGAACATTTCTTCACTGCTGCGGTGAACTCATGTTTCATGACTACGTTCTTAGCCATAGCAGAAAATTCAAGATTAAATTTCACTTCGTTTTCATGCTCTGCCAAAGGAATTTTAGAACAAATCGAAGGAAAATTTTTAATGAGTGAAGTCCACTTATATCCTAAGGTAGAACTAGCCGAAGGCGAAGATTCCACCAAATTGGAACGCATTCTAGAGAAATCCGAAAAGGCTTGCCTTATCTCGAACTCTGTCGTTTCAAAAGTCGTACTCCACACCTCAAACTAATTCTCTTCGACGCAGTCCTTCGACGCAGTCCCTCGACGTAGTCCCTCGACGCAGTCCCTCGACGCAGTCCCTCGACGCAGTCCTTCGACGCAGTCCCTCGACGTAGTCCCTCGACGCAGTCCCTCGACGCAGTCCCTCGACGTAGTCCCTCGACGCAGTCCCTCGACGCAGTCCCTCGACGTAGTCCCTCGACGCAGTCCCTCGACG